>ERZ772926.837-NODE-837-length-16067-cov-4.675181_pt1 | contig 16067 bp, 12 predicted proteins | sample MGYA00511136_ERZ772926 | MGnify/ENA primary metagenome ERZ772926 (study PRJEB29015, sample SAMEA2737917) | human oral metagenome | biome: human oral; feature: human-associated habitat; material: dental | place: China | collected 2153 ... | reverse complement strand
TCCCTTTCCACCGCAAAGTAATAACTTTGCAAGCATTATCCAAAACAATTAAACTACACGAACTAAAAATTTAAACATTATGTCGAAAACCAATAAACTGGCTATGCTGCCTGTCATGCTATGCTTTTTTGCAATGGGCTTTGTGGACTTGGTAGGTATTGCCTCTAACTACGTAAAGGACGATTTACGCCTAACTGATTCTACAGCTAACGTCTTTCCATCTCTAGTCTTCTTCTGGTTTCTCATCTTCTCAGTGCCAACTGGTATGTTGATGAACAAGATTGGGCGTAAAAAGACAGTCTTACTCAGTCTCATCATCACCTTGTTTTCATTGCTACTACCCGTCTTTGGCGAGTCATACGGGCTTATGCTCGTATCGTTCTCACTCCTTGGTATTGGCAATGCACTGATGCAAACATCGTTGAATCCGCTTGTTTCGACTGTTATGAAGGGTGGAAATCTTGCTTCAACACTCACCTTTGGACAGTTTGTTAAGGCTATCGCCTCATTCATGGCGCCCTATCTTGCCATGTGGGGAGCGCAGGCAAGCATTCCTGCCTTTGGTCTCGGATGGCGTATTCTCTTCCCAATTTATTTGATTATTGGTACCCTTGCAACCCTTCTGCTCTTCTCAACACCTATCGAAGAAGAACCAATCGAAGGTAAGGCAAGCTCTTTCGGAGAGTGTCTCAGTCTCTTGGGTAAGCCTATTGTTTTGCTCAGTTTCTTAGGTATTATGTGCCACGTGGGTATTGATGTCGGTACTAATACAACGGCGCCAAAGATTCTGATGGAGCGTTTAGGTATGTCATTGAATGATGCAGCCTTTGCAACATCTCTTTATTTTATCTTCCGTACCATCGGATGTCTGACTGGCTCTTTCTTCCTTCGTGTAATGAATAACAAGTTGTTCTTCATTATCTCTGTTGTGATGATGGCACTTTCTATGTGCGGATTGGCTGTAGGAACGTCAAAGGCAGTACTTTTCGTTGCGATAGCACTTGTGGGTTATGGTAACAGTAATATCTTCTCAATGGTCTTCGCACGTGCTTTGCAGAGTGTTCCAGACAAGCAGAACGAGGTGAGCGGACTGATGATTATGGGACTTTTCGGTGGAACAATCTTCCCACTCTTGATGGGTTTTGCCAGCGATGGATTCGGTCAGGTGGGTGCTGTTGTCGTAATGGCAGTGGGCGTACTCTACCTCTTTTCTTACATTCCAAAGATGAAGTAGTGTTATAGGCTTATTAGTTTTATTAATCTAATCAGACTAATAAGCTCCTTTAAAATAATAACTGAAAACAGAAAAATATATGAAACAGTTAATCGTTGGCCTCGGAGAGGCATTATGGGATTGTCTTCCTGAAGGCAGAAAGCTTGGTGGCGCACCTGCAAATTTTGCTTATAATGCAAATCAGTTTGGGCATGATTCTATTGCTATCAGTGCTGTCGGAGATGATGCATTAGGACAGGAAACACTCGATGAATTCGATAAAAAAGGCGTAAAGTACCTAATGCCAAAGGTGGATTATCCAACAGGAACGGTTCAGGTTGAACTCGATGATGAGGGTATTCCTACCTATGATATCAAAGAGGGTGTAGCTTGGGATAACATACCTTTCACCCCAGAACTTGAAGCAGCAGCCAAGAATTGCCGTGCCGTATGCTTTGGTTCACTTGCACAGCGCAGTAGTGTAAGCCGTCAGACAATACAAAAGTTCCTCGAAGCAACACCAAAGGACTGTTTGAAGATATTCGATATCAACCTTCGTCAGAACTTCTATACAAAGGAGGTTATTACCTCTTCGCTTCAGCATGCTAATATCCTCAAGATTAATGATGAGGAACTTGTAACCATCGGTCGCCTCTTTGGCTATCCTGGTCTTGACATAGAGAATAAGTGTTGGCTGCTTTTAGGTAAGTATAACCTTGATATGCTCGTGCTGACTTGTGGTGTCAACGGTTCGTATGTGTTTGCTCCAAATCTTAAGTCGTTCCAAGAAACGCCAAAGGTAGAGGTTGCTGATACTGTTGGTGCTGGTGATTCCTTTACAGGTGCTTTTGCTTCTGCCATCCTTGCGGGTATGCCTATCACTGATGCTCATAAGTTAGCTGTTGATGTCAGTGCATACGTTTGCACGCAGAATGGTGCTATGCCTAAACTTCCTAAGAAGCTGCTGGATAGAATTAAGTAAGCAGTGCCATGCCCCTGAGCTTTATGTTATTTCAGGGTGAGGTAATGAAGATATATCATAATATTCTCAATAGGTTTTAGGAATAAAGATTTCAGGATGATTTTTAGCCTGAATTAATTGCAGAAAGACTCTCTTCCTTCGATTAATTCGGGCTTTTTGTTGGTCTTTAGGTATTTGGGCTCTGTAGGAACAGGGTGGAGGAAATGGTAAAAACTAATTATAAAAAAGTACTTCCATACTATGATAAGTGTTCCCAAATATAATAGATATTATTACAGATAATGAAAGAATTTTTTTATTTCAGTTTGCTGTCACTTTTAACATTTCTTGTTTCTTTCTGTAATATAGCAAGTTAAGTGTCTAATACAAATGATAGGAATGACAGGAAATTTTTAGAACTATCCTTAATGAAAAATGGGATAGTATCTGCATAAAACAGATACAATCCCATTTGGTAAGTTAATCAACAGTAAAGAAACTGGTTTTAATCTTCCCAGATATTAGTTGAGTTTTGCTCGGTGAATGGATTCGCCTTGCTTCCTGCAATGCCAGGACCACCAGTCTGAATGTCTGATTGTTCTTTTTCATTTGGGCTGCCTACACCACCAATACTTGCAGAATCTGTTGTTTTACTGTTGCAGATAAAATTCTCGGAGATGACAGCATGGATAGCTGTCATCGGCTTTACGTATGTTATTTTCATCATGATTTCCTTTTTCTGTTTAACGAACGATGTACTTCTTTCCATTGACGATGTAAACTCCCTGTGGCAATGCTTTCAGATTAATTGTACCCTGCTGTACGAGCTGTCCCGTAATGGTATAGACCTTTCCCTGCTGCATGTCGCGTACTACTGGCATAACAGGAAGATCGTTGATAGCTGTTGTCTGCCCGTCGATAGTCTCAAGGTAATAGCTTACTGCTGGTTTTGCATTCGCACCATTGTCCTTGTTCATCAGGACACATGCCGTGTAAGGAGTCCATGTTCCTTTGTTAGATTCTGTCCATTTATAAAAACCATTTTTATATTTGGTCTCATCATCGCCTGAATAGTAATAATAAGAATACTGCTGCAGGTGCTTATTGTTGTCATAATTACCAATAAAAGTATAGGTGACACCGCCTGCTGTCTTTTCAACCTTTTGCGCATCCAGACTTTCCTGTTTCTTTTCCTGCTTTGTTATACCAACAATGGTTGTCTTCACACCAGTTTGTGTTCCCTTGTGTAGGGCTGGGTGAATCATATAAGGATGATGTGCCTTAGTTTCTGTTACAGGCTGCTTGAATTTCAGTGTAATAATCTTGTCACGATTAGACTTTGTTTCGACCTCTACACCAGAGAACTCTACAACTTCAACCTTTGAACCATATGCACTCTTGAGCTGCTGCTCCGTCATGTCAAATGGCAGACACATTGTGTACCACTTGCCATCCACACGCTTGTCGTCTTCCCAGGTGTCATCTTTCTTGTTCTCGCCTACCAAAGCAAAGTTCTTCCAGCCAGCGTAGTCACCTTGTTGTACAGTGTATTTTCCATCTTCCTTAGTAGGCCAAATTTCACCATTCTCTGCTAACATACTGTTAGTTGAACCGCCAAGAGTACGTGAATATTCATTTACATAGTGGTTTTTAGCATCCTTTGGGTAATGCAGCATTGCCAGTGGACTATCAGACCCAGCTTTTTTGTAAAACTCTCGTTTCAAAGGTGTTGTGCCATTTGGATTCGTATAACTGAATGATGCAGATGCTTGCTCGTAAAAAGCTTGGTTTTCAGCTTTTGTATTTGTGCCCAATACATATACATCTGTAAGTGCTTTGTTGTTTTGGAAAGCGTGTGCCTCAATTTTCTCGACACTTGCAGGGATCGTAATTGTTTTCAGTTTCTCGCATACGAAAGCATTTTTTTCAATTACCTTTAGTGTGTTTGGTAAGTGGATAGATTCAATGGCTGTGCCTGAGAAAGCTCCATTACGAATATATTCAACCCCTTCAGGTAAAATAATATCCTTTAAGGAAGAGCATTCAAAGAATGCATTAATGCCAATTTCTTTCCATCCTGTGCCAAAGTCAACAGATGTTAGACTTGTGCAGCTTTCAAATGCGTACTGTTCTATTTTGCTGTCCCCAATATTTTTAACCTGTCCAAGTTTAATAGTCTTTAGGGATTGTGGAAATGCCTGAATACCTACATCTACGCTGCGTCCTGCATTGTCAGGAATGATTACATGTTCTATTTTGCATGAACCATCTCTAAGGCAGGCTTGTGGTATCTTTGTGGTTGTGCGAGGGAATGTGATGGTCTTCAGGTTGTCCATGTACTTTAGCTTGACCAGTTTGCCGTCATTTGTAAAGTTTGCGAATTCAAGGTCGAGTGTGTTTAAGTTGGGGAAGTTGTTTTCAATGTCTTCCATACCACAAATACGCTCTAAGTCTTCATCGCTCATTGTTACTCCAGTTTTGGTTACAACTTTCAGCTTTGCGGTAGTTAGATAATCTTTTATTAGATTTGAGGGGGTGTACTGTGCGTATCCTCCAGGCACTTTTGTGAACTCGTTTGCAATGTCGTTAGATGCTGCGAGTGTGAAAACGACTGTGCCGTCACTTTCTTTGGTTACAGTTAGTTTTGCCCATGTAGCTTGCAGCATAGCAAGGCATAGGGTTGCCATTAAGAGTAATCTTTTCATTTTGTTTGTTTTGATTAATATTTATAAGTTGTTTAAATAGTTGGTTGTATTATTCTTGATTTTCTGTAAATTTAATATGAATGGTTTGCTATTTGTCCAATTATCTGCAAAAATAATCACCTGAAATGATATTAAAATGTAAATTTATTCCCATTTAATGCGTGCAAAGGTATTAGAAATAATTATCATGGTGTTTACCCCCCCCCGCGCGTTTAATTTAAATTAACGTAATTTGTGAGTATTTTAAGTAAAAGGTAATAGAAAATGACAAAATAGGTTTTAAAAAGTGAATGTATTCATACTGTTTATGCAAAAGGAAGTACATTGTTTATTTTGTTTTGTTTTATTAGGACTTTGGTTAGTATAGAAAGGAAGAACTATCAGTTTTTGTTGTTGAGTCAAATGCCGCACATTAAAGTTTCTACTCAAGTTTGGAAATAACGATGTTTGTAGGTTTTACCCTATCCTCTGCTTGAATTACAACCTTAATATTTGTTGTTTCGTTTTTTTTATGTAAGTTTGTATGCTCATTAGTTTTTATAGAACCTACGTCCAGATATAGAGAAATAAAAATACCTAAGTATAACATTATTATGAATCCGAACCTAACAAAGGCACTCCTGCCCATAGCAGCATTGGCATGTGGTCAAACTCAGGCAGTGGCACAGAAAAACCAGCAACGCCCTAACATTATCTATATTATGTGTGATGATATGGGTTATGGTGACCTTGGCTGTTACGGACAACAGTACATCCTTACACCGAATATTGACCGCATGGCAAAGGAGGGTATGCGCTTTACACAGGCGTATGCTGGTGCTCCAGTGAGTGCTCCATCTCGTGCCTGCTTTATGACAGGACAGCATTCTGGTCATACAGAAGTGCGAGGAAACAAAGAATATTGGGCAACAAGCAAACCCATTTATTACGGTAAAAACCGCGATTTCAGCGTTGTTGGTCAGCATCCTTACGATCCAGAGCACGTTATTTTGCCTGAGATTATGAAAGGACAGAGCTATCGCACGGGTATGTTTGGTAAGTGGGCTGGAGGTTACGAAGGTTCTGCATCAACTCCTGATAAGCGTGGTGTCGATGAATTCTATGGATATATCTGTCAGTTCCAAGCACATCTTTATTATCCAAACTTCCTCAATGAGTACAGCAGAGAACGTGGAGATAGTGCGGTTAAACGTGTAGTGATGCAGAATAATATTGATTATCCGATGTTTGGAGAGCAGTATGCGCAACGCAAAGACTATTCAGCCGACCTAATTCATCAGCACGCTATGAACTGGTTGAAGCGACAAAGCAAAGACAAACCATTCTTTGGAGTATTCACTTATACGCTTCCTCATGCAGAACTTGCGCAGCCTAACGACTCGCTTTTGGCTTTCTACAAAAAGAAGTTCTTTGAGGATAAGACTTGGGGAGGACAGGAAGCTTCACGTTATAATGCCGTTGAACACACCCACGCACAGTTTGCTGCGATGATAACGCGCTTGGATGCGTATGTTGGAGAAATCCTCCAAGCGTTAGACAAGCAAGGGCTTGCTGAGAATACACTCGTCATCTTTACCAGCGATAACGGACCTCATGAGGAGGGTGGAGCAGACCCAGCTTTCTTCAACCGTGATGGTAAGCTGCGTGGGGTTAAACGTCAGTGTTATGAAGGGGGAATTCGTATTCCGTTCATTGCTCGCTGGAAAGGACGTATAAAGGAAAATATGATCAATGACCTACCATTTGCCTTCTACGATCTGATGCCTACTTTCTGTGACGTGGCAGGTGTTCGCAACTTTCCAAAACGCTATGTCAATAAGGAAAAGACTGTCGATTACTTCGATGGAATTTCTATTTTTCCAACCTTGATGAGCGATGAAAAGGCACAAAAGAAGCATCCGTACCTTTATTGGGAGTTTGCTGAAACCAATCAGATTGCCGTGCGCATGGGTGATTGGAAACTAATCGTTATTCGTGGTGTACCGCATCTTTATAATCTTGCAACCGACCTTCATGAAGATAAGGACATTGCAAAGGAGCATCCAGAGATTGTTGACCAGATGGTAAAGATTATCTATCAAGAACACGTTGATAATCCTTTGTTCCCAATAACGATGCCAAAGGAAAGGGCAGAGTAACACATGATTCGTGTTTGCATAAGCTTCACCTCCCTCCACTCCTTCTCCTTAGGTCAGTAACCATGGGGCTGGAGAGAGAGAAGAGGTTTTTGTCCTAATTTTTCACATTCTGATTTTCAATCAATGCTTTTTAGCACTCGAATTAAGCCCAAATTGACGTTCAAAAGGGCGTTAATTTAAGCCCAAGTAAGGCTTAATTGAAGTCCAATTAAGCACCTTTTCTTGCAGATGTTTATAACCTATTGAATTGCTGTTAGTTATAAATGTGAAAATAAGTCGGCTTTTATGCGTATTTTAAGGACAAACGATAAGTTATTTTGTAAATATATTTCAGAATTCTAATCACCCTTTGTTATATTGTGGATAAGAATGTAATTTTCCTTTGGCATTGATTTTTCTGTTGTAAGATTAATCCTTAACATTGGAAAGATGAGGCAGGTAAGAGCTTAGAAACTTTTTAACCATGCCTTCAAGTCCATCATCATCTCTTCATGATAACGGAAGCCTATCTTGCTGCCCCAACCATGACCCCCACCAGGGTAGACGTGGAGAGAGGCGCGGACGTCGTTGCGGTACAACTCGGTATAGAAATTTACACCATTTGCTGGTGGTACAGAATCGTCATCATCACTGAGTGCAATGAAAGTGCGTGGAGTTACGCGGCTCACGTTCATATCAGCACTGTATTTCTTCTCGTCACGCTTGCTTGGACTCTTGCCAAGGAAGTTCTGACGACTTCTGTCGTGTCCGTAACCTTCCATCATTGAGATGACAGGGTAGAAGAGAATTTGAAAGTTAGGCTTAGCCTCACCCTGACTTCTTGTTGCGATAGTTGCAGCGAGGTGACCACCAGCTGAGAAGCCCATGATACCTACGTCGTTGCGGTTAATCTTCCAACTTGTAGCATTCAAACGTACAAGTTTCATGGCTTGTTCAGCATCTGAAATAGGAACTTCAGGCTGACCATGTGGCATACGATACTTCAATACGATGGCTGCAATACCCTGATTTTGAAAGAACTCTCCCCAATCGTAGCCTTCTTTCTCCATAGAGAGTGTCTCGTAAGCACCGCCAGGACAGATGACTACGGCACGACCAGTAGCTTGTTTTTCCATAGGAAGGAATACACGAACCTTTGCTGAGTCGCTTTCATCACCATTGCTGTAAGGTGGACGACCATTATAGAGTTTAACATCAAAGACGCTCTGAGCAGACATTGCCATAGTGGCTGTTGCTAAGCCGATTACGAGGAAAAGTTTTCTTAAATTCATTCTATACTCTGTTTATTTGTTTGTTCGTTTATCCTCTCTCCTTCCCAACGATTTTATCTTGGAAAGTTGATTTACTGAAAACACACGTTACAGTAAAAAGAAGAGAAGTAAAACGTAAGATTTTGAATGTATAGTTGCAAAGTTAACAAAAAGATACGATTTCAATAGTAGAAGTTTAGAGTTTTTAGTATATTTGCAGACAGAAATAATAAAAGGTATAGAGCATAAACGAATTTTAATAAATTCGTGTTACTGTTAACAACTTCCTTTTGCTTAGTTACTTAAAGAGCAACATCAATAAACATGAACTATATACAATCTCAAGATGCACGTATTAGAAAAATTTCGGTATTGCCCCGTATGTGGAAGTAAGCACTTTGTTGAACAGAATGAAAAGAGCAAACGTTGTGAGAGTTGTGGCTTTGAGTATTTCTTAAACCCAAGTTCGGCTGTTGCGGCATTTATTCTGAATGAACAGGGAGAACTACTGGTGACACGTAGAAAGTTCGACCCAGGACGTGGGACGTTGGACCTTCCTGGCGGTTTCTGTGATATTGATGAAACGATTGGTGAGGCATTGGTACGTGAGGTGAAGGAGGAAACCAACCTTGTCATTAAGGAGAAACATTATTTCTGTTCATTGCCAAATAAGTATCGTTACAGTGATTTTGATATCCCTACATTGGATGCCTTTTTTATTTGCAAGGTAGAGGATGAAACTGTTCTCAAGGCTGCTGATGATGTAGAAGAAGCTATATGGCTACCTTTATCAGAGGTTCATACAGAGCAGTTTGGTCTCCGTTCTATTCGTCAGGCACTATATGATTTCCTGCAAATGGAGTTGGAAAACTTAAAAAAGTAGAAATTTTGCCTATTATATAAGGTGTAAGCAAAAAGTTTAAGTACTTTTGCGCCCTTGGAAAAATGTACAAGATTGATTATGCAAGAAAACTTGGTAATAGTAGAGAGCCCGGCAAAGGCTAAGACCATTGAGAAGTTTCTCGGTAAGGACTATAAGGTGATGTCATCTTATGGACATATTCGTGACCTGAAGAAAAAGGAACTTAGCATTGATCTCGACACGTTAAATCCTGACTACGAAATCCCTGATGAGAAGAAGAAAGTGGTCAGTGAACTGAAGAAGAGTGCAAAAGCTGCCCAGAAGATTTGGTTGGCTTCCGATGAAGACCGCGAAGGGGAGGCTATCAGTTGGCACCTTTGCGAGGTGTTGGGATTGGATGAAGATAAAACAAACCGCATTGTTTTCCATGAGATAACCAAGCCAGCGATATTGAAAGCTATCGAGACCCCACGTCGTTTGGATATGAATCTTGTAAATGCACAACAGGCTCGTCGTGTTCTTGACCGATTGGTTGGCTTTCGTCTTTCACCTGTCTTGTGGCGCAAGGTGAAACCAGCGTTGAGTGCAGGACGCGTACAGAGCGTTGCCGTTAGATTGATTGTAGAACGCGAACGTGAGATACAGAACTTCAATTCAGAGCCTTACTACCGGTTGAATGCAGTCTTCGCTGTTACAAGTGAGGACGGTTCAAAGAATGAAATGAAGGCAGAATTGTGTAAGCGTTTCAAGACACATGAGGAAGCATTAGAGTTTCTTGAATTGTGTAAGACTTCGAAATTTAAGGTTTCTTCGATTGCTAAGAAGCCTTTGAAGCGTACTCCAGCTCCTCCATTTACCACCTCAACGCTCCAACAGGAAGCAGCGCGAAAGCTCGGATTTACCGTAAGTCAGACGATGATGGTTGCCCAGCGACTATATGAGGCTGGTCGTATCACCTATATGCGTACCGATAGTGTGAATCTCTCTACGTTGGCTATCAATAACTGTAAGGCTGAGATTGAGCAACTCTATGGTGAGAATTATGGTAAGGTAAGAAAGTATCAGACACATAGCAAGGGTGCTCAAGAAGCGCACGAGGCTATCCGTCCTACTTATATCGACAACGTTTCTATCGAAGGAACAAGTCAGGAAAAGCGTTTATACGACCTTATTTGGAAGCGTACTATTGCTTCACAGATGGCTGATGCACAGATAGAGAAGACCACAGTAAACATATCTCTTGAGTCTGAAGATGGTAAGAATACCACTGATTTGCAGTTTATTGCGAATGGAGAAGTTGTTGCTTTTGAAGGCTTCTTGAAAGTATATCACGAGTCAACTGACGATGATGAAAATAGCGAAGAGTTCTCACATGCACTGCCAGTAATGCATGAAGGTGAGGAATTGGAGCGTCGTGAAATTGTATCAACAGAGCGTTATTCACAAGGTCCTAACCGCTATACGGAAGCAAGTCTTGTACGTAAACTTGAAGAACTCGGCATTGGTCGTCCATCAACTTACGCTCCAACGATTTCTACTATCCAGCAGCGTGAATATGTGCAGAAAGGTGATCGTAAGGGTGAAGAGCGCAAGTATGTTATTGATTCATTGCTTGGATTGAAGATTACATCCAAGACTAAGAAGGAAATGGCTGGTGCTGATAAGGGTAAACTTATCCCAACTGACATTGGTATCGTAGTAAACGACTTCCTTATGAATAACTTCCCTGATATCATGGACTACAACTTCACCGCTAAGGTTGAGCAGGAGTTTGATAAGATTGCAGAGGGAAAAGCAGAGTGGAATAAGGAGATGAAAGCCTTCTATCAGGGCTTTGAACCTGAGGTGGAGAAGGTCATGAATGCTCGTTCTGAGCATAAAGCAGGTGAACGTGAACTGGGTATTGACCCAGCAACAGGCAAACCTGTATTTGTAAAGATTGGTCGTTTTGGTCCAGTGGTACAGATTGGTAGTGCTGATGATGAGGACAAACCACGTTTCTCACAACTTCCTTCTGATAAGAGTATGGAGACAATCACGCTTGATGAGGCTTTGGAGTTGTTTAAGTTGCCACGCAATCTTGGTCAGTTCGAGGGTACAGACGTCGTTATTGGCGCAGGCCGATTTGGTCCTTACGTGCTTCATGATAAGAAGTATACATCGCTGCCAAAGGAGGAAGACCCACTCACCATTAGTCTTGATGCAGCTATCAATCTTATTCAGAAGAAGCGTTTGCAAGATGCACAACGTCACTTGAAAACCTTCGAGGAAGATGCTAAGATGGAGGTGATGAATGGTCGTTACGGTCCTTATATTGCTTATGATGGCAAGAACTACCGTATGCCAAAGGCGCTTCATGAGAAGGCTGCAGAACTTACATACGAACAGTGTATGGACATCGTAAAGAATGCTCCAGAGCCTAAGCGTAAGAAGTAATTGAAGATAGACTCACCTATAAGGGAAAGGAAGACATCCACCACGTAGCTTGATAACGACAGACTATAGGGTGGATGATAAATATAACGTGAGTATGACAGAACATACGGAAGAGTACAAACCGCTTCGCATTATTTTCATCGGCTATATGGGATCTGGAAAGACGACTGTTGGTCGGGCTTTAGCAAAGGAGTTGAATATTCCATTCTACGACTTAGACTGGTACATAGAGAGCCGAATGCGCAAGACGGTGAAGCAAATCTTCGATGAAAAGGGAGAAGACGGCTTCCGTATGATTGAGCAGTCAATGCTTCACGAGGTGGCTGAATTTGAGAATGTTATTATCTCTTGTGGTGGTGGAACTCCTTGTTTCTTTGATAACATGGAGTATATGAATGGACAGGCTGAGACGGTTTATTTGAAGGCTGAGACAGATGTTCTGTACAAGCATCTACTGATGGGGAAGTCTGTACGCCCCCTCTTGCTTAACAAAACACCTGACGAAGTAAACCTGTTTATTCGCGAACAACTGAAGCATCGTGAACCTTTCTATATAAAGGCAAAGCACGTTCTTGACGTGAGTCTTATGGATAGTTACGACAAGATACAGATTTCGGTTAATCAGCTTTGCGAACTGTTAAAGTTGGACAAACCTAAAAAACAGTGATAAAACAGCTGATATCCAATAGCTGAAAAACAAGCTTTCAAAACAAATTATTGATTAATTCAAGATTATATATAGGGACAGAAGATTAGAAATGAAAAAGTGGACGATTGAAGATTCTCAAGAGCTGTATAACATCTCAGGATGGGGTACATCTTACTTTGGTATTAACAATGCGGGTGATGTCTTTGTAACGCCTTGTAAGGACAACACAGAGATTGACTTGCGTGATGTTATGGACGAACTCGCCCTGCGTGATGTGACACCTCCAGTGTTGCTCCGTTTCCCAGATATTCTCGATAATCGTATCGAGAAAACATCCTCTTGCTTTGAGAAAGCAAGGAAGGAATATGACTTCAAAGCAGAGAACTTCATCATCTATCCTATTAAGGTAAACCAGATGCAGCCAGTGGTTGAGGAGATTATCTCCCACGGTCGTAAGTTCAACTTAGGTCTGGAAGCTGGTTCAAAGCCTGAGTTGCACGCTGTGATTGCCGTACAGTGTCAGAGCGATTCACTTATTATCTGTAACGGATATAAGGATCAGAGCTATATTGAATTGGCTTTATTGGCACAGAAAATGGGTAAGCGTATCTTCATTGTTGTTGAGAAACTCAATGAAATCGACCTTATCGCGCGTGCTGCAAAGAAGTTGAACGTAAAGCCAAACCTCGGTATTCGCATCAAACTTGCATCCAGTGGTTCTGGTAAATGGGCTGATAGTGGCGGCGATGCTTCCAAGTTTGGTCTTACTTCTTCTGAACTCCTGCAAGCATTAGAGACCCTTGATAACAAGGGATTGCACGATTGTCTGCATCTTATCCACTTCCATATTGGTTCACAGATTACGAAGATTCGTCGTATTCAGACAGCTCTCAACGAGGCTGCACAGTATTATGTGAACCTTAGAAAGATGGGTTATAATGTTGACTTTGTTGACTGTGGAGGTGGTTTAGGTGTCGACTACGATGGTACCCGTTCTGCAAGTAGCGAGAGCTCTGTCAACTATAGTATTCAAGAATATGTCAACGACTGTGTCTATACCTTTGTCGATGCAGCCAATAAGAATGATATTCCACATCCAAACATCATCACCGAGAGCGGTAGAAGTCTTTCTGCTCACCATTCTGTCCTTGTGATTGATGTGCTTGAAACAGCTTCGCTGCCTGAAATGTCAGAAGACTTTGAGGCAAAGGATACAGACCATCAGTTGGTAAAAGACCTCTATGATATATGGGACAACCTTGATGCACGCAATATGTTAGAGGACTGGCACGATGCAGAACAGATTCGTGAGGAAGCCTTAGAGTTGTTCTCTCATGGTTTGGTTGACCTGAAGACACGTGCTGAGATTGAGGCGATGTATTGGAGTGTATGCCATGAAATCAACAATTTGGCAAAGAATATGAAGCACGTTCCAGACGAGTTGCGCAATATGGACAAGCTTCTTGCAGATAAATACTTCTGTAACTTCTCACTCTTCCAGTCGCTTCCAGATAGCTGGGCGATTGATCAACTCTTCCCAGTAATGCCAATTCAGCGACTCAATGAGCGTCCATCACGTAATGCTACCTTGCAGGATATTACCTGTGATAGCGATGGTAAGATTTCAAACTTCGTAGCAATGGGTCGTAGTAGTCATGTTCTGCCAATCCATACACTGAAGAAGAACGAGCCTTACTACCTCGGTGTCTTCCTCGTTGGTGCTTATCAAGAAATCTTAGGTGATATGCACAATCTCTTCGGAGATACCAATGCGGTACATATTTCGGTGAAGGATGGTCACTATCATATCGATCAGATTTTTGATGGTGAGACCGTAGAAGAGGTTTTGGAGTACGTACAGTATAATCCAAAGAAGCTCGTTCGCCAGCTTGAGATTTGGGTAACAAAGAGTGTTAAGCAGGGTAAGATTTCACTTGAAGAGGGTAAAGAATTCCTCAGTAACTACCGCAGCGGACTCTATGGTTACACTTATTTGGAGTAAATTCTAATTCTTTTGAATAAGAGAATTAGTTGTAAGGAATAGTAAAAAACATCATTGACAATCTGTAGGGGCGCATAGCTCGTGCGCCAGCTTTGAATATTTTGTATCGGACGCATGAATTGTGCGTCCCTACGTTTATTAATATAGTGAGTCAAAAGGTGGTGTTAAAAAAGATTGGTAAGGATGTCCGTCCTATGAGTTTATACTCGCTCTTAGTCGTAACAGCATACTCTTATCGAATTATTTTCATGAAAATAATTCTTTTTCTTCATGAAAATAAATATTTCTTTTCATGAAAATAATTCTTTTTCTTCGTGAAGATAATTCGTGATAAAGGTTCTTTAATCGGATAAAAAGCCAAGTAGTAAAGCTGTTTAGGGCAGCATAATTAGAAGAATAAAGGTCTTAATGAAAGTTAAATAACAAGGTTTTTTGCCTCATGCTTGTAACTTTCCCTCATAGATAAACGTCATTTAAACAGAGAGAAGATGAAGAAAATCAGTTTCCGTAACGATGTGTTGCCGATGAAGAATGAACTCTTTCGGCTTGCACTGCGTATCACGCTCAATAGAGCTGAGGCCGAGGACATCGTTCAGGATACGCTGATAAAGGTTTGGAACCGGCGATATGAGTGGGAAAATATCGATTCTATCGAAGCGTTTAGCCTCACTTTATGTCGAAACCTATCGCTTGACCGCATCAGGAAGAAAGAGAATAACAATGATTCTTTGGAAGATGTGAAAATTGCTGAGCCTTTCGCTTCATCGAATCCTCAAGACCGAATGATTGAGAAAGACAAGATTAATCTCGTAAAACAGATTGTAGACGGTCTTCCTGAGAAACAACGAAGCTGTATGCAGCTAAGAGATTTTGAAGGAAAGTCATACAAAGAGATTGCTGAAGTTCTCGAAATCAGCGAAGAGCAAGTGAAGATTAACATCTTTAGAGCTCGACAGACGGTCAAACAACAATATTTGAAATTAGATAATTATGGATTATAAGTACATCGAACAACTATTGGAACGTTACTGGCGTTGCGAGACTTCTCTTCAAGAAGAGAAAATCTTGCGAATGTTCTTCTCACAGGAGGATATCCCAGCTACGTTGCTTCCTTATCGTAATCTGTTCGTTTATGAGCAGAACGAAAAGGATATGGACATCTTGGGCGATGACTTTGACCAGAGAATTCTCGGAATGGTACAGAAAGACGAACCTGTAAAGGCACGCGTGATAACAATGCGCCATCGTCTTATGCCACTCTTCAAGGCAGCCGCTGTTGTAGCTATTTTCCTCACCTTAGGTAATGCAATGCAGGTTGCTTTCTCTGATGACGACGCTCATCAGGTTAGTCCAAGCACCGCTGCTGTTGAGCATTCTCAAGAGGGACCATCTGTTGCTAAGGCCGACTCAGCAGTGAGCGACACCTTGCAACATAAGATGCAGTTACCTGTGTCAACCATTACAAAGTAAGACAATTTCTATGCTTTCTCTATAAAATAATCATTTTAAGTAAAACAACTCGAGGCTGTGAAGTCTCAATTCTCTCAAATTTTTCATAACATACTAACGTAGAAGAGCCGATACTCATTGCGAGCGTCGGCTCTTCTTATGATAGAACCCACTGTCTTGAATTCATAATTCAAGGCTCAATGTTCAAAGTTCAAAGAAAAACGCCGAGACTCTCAACGAGCTTCGGCGTTATTAGTATGTTTAACTAAGAAATCTTTTTAAAATGAAAGGGAACCTCACGGCCTCCTTTGTCATCCCAGATTAAATCGTTAAACTTTTACCTTAATAAAATAACTAAAAACCTAAATCTATTACTACTAACCTAAACAATCTATTAACCTT
>ERZ772926.835-NODE-835-length-16097-cov-3.833188_pt1 | contig 16097 bp, 15 predicted proteins | sample MGYA00511136_ERZ772926 | MGnify/ENA primary metagenome ERZ772926 (study PRJEB29015, sample SAMEA2737917) | human oral metagenome | biome: human oral; feature: human-associated habitat; material: dental | place: China | collected 2153 ... | reverse complement strand
CCGAGATCATCGCCACACGCAGCGGCGGCGTTCGCATCTCCATCTTGTACCCCGGGATCGGCTCCACCTGCTCGAAATCGATCTGCGTCCGCTGCTCGGCGCAGAGGTAGAAAAATGCACCGACCAACAAAGCAAGCACCAGTCCCATAAAAATATATCGCCGCTGCATGATACACCCCCTTTGCCGCGCACAGTATGAGAAACGATCTGTATCTTTGGTAGATATTATAGCATATAGAGACAAAACAAAGGAAAAAGTTACAACTTATTTATGTTTCCAACGATGAAATCGATATATTTCAAATAATTGCTGCTTTTATGCAGCGTTATATTGCTAAAACGCAGCGATTATTGTATACTAACAAAATGGGGTGACACAATGCCAAATTTTAGAGAATATATTAGAGCACAGCGAAAACAACAGGGGCTTTCGCAAAAAGAGTTAGGAAAACGCTGCGGTCTAAGCGATGCAACCATACAACGTCTTGAAGGAGGTCTTATAGACAGTCCTGACTGCCGTCATCTTCTCAAAATTGCGGATGCGCTCCATATTCGCCGTTTTTATCTGCTGAAACTTGTTGGTTATGTGACGGAAGAGGACATTCTTCTATCCCAGAATATTCATGGTCTTTCCGCTCTATCTGATGATGACTTAAATGAACTTCAGTTATTTGTTGACTTTCTAATCCATCGAAAAAGACTGCAAAAAGGGGGTACAGAATGCACTTCAGACTAGGTGAACTCTTTTGCGGCCCCGGCGGGATTGCGTGGGGCGCAGCCCATGCAGATATTGGTGATCCGAATTACAGAATCATACACACTTGGGCCAACGATTACGATGCCGACACCTGCAACACCTATCGGCACAACATTTGTCCAAACGAACCGTCCTCCGTTCACCATGCAGACGTACGCACATTTGATCTCACGTCTTTGCCCGCCATCGACGCACTGGCATTTGGTTTCCCGTGCAATGATTATTCCGTTGTGGGCGAGCAAAAGGGAATCAACGGCATCTATGGGCCTCTATATTCCTATGGGGTAAAAGCATTACGGCAATTCCGCCCGCAGTTTTTCCTTGCGGAAAATGTCAGCGGACTGCAAAACGCCAACGAAGGATCGGCGTTCAAAAAAATTCTGTCAGAGCTGCGTGAAGCTGGGTATACCATCACGCCGCATCTCTATAAATTCGAGGAGTACGGCATTCCGCAGGCGCGTCATCGCATTATCATCATTGGAATACGCAGTGATCTCGATGTTGTCTTTCACGTTCCATCTCCTGCGCCATACGCCTACAAAGATAATACAAGCAAAACGGCACTTGAAGTTCCGCCGATTCCTAAGAATGCACACAACAACGAACCTACCAAACATGCCCCCATCGTCGTTCAGCGTCTTAGTTACATCAAGCCCGGTCAGAATGCCTTTACAGCAGATTTGCCCGAAGAACTGCAGCTGAACATCAAAGGAGCACGAATCAGCCAAATCTACAAGCGCCTCGACCCCCAAAAACCCGCCTACACCGTGACAGGCAGCGGCGGCGGCGGGACACACATCTATCATTGGGCAGAACCGCGCGCGCTTACAAATCGCGAGCGGGCACGGCTGCAGACTTTCCCCGATAAGTATGAATTTATGGGAAGCAAGGAGAGTGTGCGGAAACAAATCGGCATGGCAGTTCCATGCGAAGGAGCCCGCATTATATTCGAGGCAGTACTCCGCTCCTTTGCAGGAATTAAATATGATGCAGCAAAACCAAACATCTAATATTATACAAGAAGACCGAAAGCAAAGGGGCAGTCCTTCACTTTCGGTCTTACTGCTTTCAATACAGTCTATTATAAAATTTCCACTAAAATCTCTGTTGGGCTTTGCCATGTAACTTGAACGATATCCCCAACCTGAGCATTTTGACTTCGATACCAAGCTCCAATTCGCCTAAGATCTTTATCTATAGCAAACTGTTTTGCATAAGTATCACCAGCGCCGCTATTTCCCTGTGCGCGAAGTACTTCATTGTGCAAAAATCCATCACGAGAGCTCACAATAAAAAGATTACTGCCAACCCCTTCAGGGCTATTATAAATCGAATATCGAATCGCATATTCTCTCGGTATTTTGATATAACCTTCTCCTTCAACAGGATCGCGATTCGTTGGATTTCGATACGTCCCCCAATTAAGATGTGTTTCCTTTAATTTAACTTGGTATGAATCTCCCCGTTGCGGCATAATATTCCCCTCCAATCAATAATGGTCGTTATCATAACAATAATATCGTAATCTTTCAAATTTTATTAAGTCTTATAATTCCTTCATATAGTTTCTGCAGATTCTCCTCCACGACTGCTTTTTTCAGCTGGCACTCCCAGATCACAAAGACGCGCCAGCCCACATAGGAAAGCAGACGCATATTCTCCTCATCACGTTCCACATTGCGCGTAATCTTTACACGCCAATATGCCTCATTGGTCTTTGGCCAAACAAAACGACCACAATCATGATGGTGCCAGAAGCAACCATGTACAAAAATGACGGTACGGTATTTCCGCAGAACAATATCGGGACAGCCGGGAAGGCTTCGCACATTTTTTCGATAGCGCAAGCCATGAGAGAATAAATATTTGCGTACCATTTCCTCGGGTTTTGAGTTCACGCTGCGGATATGTGCCATGTTCCGGCTGCGCACCTCTTTGGAGTGATTATCCGCCATCACGTCTCCCTTATTCTCCCGTTATGTCCTCATGAACATTATAGTATGCCATACCATCCGGCAGGCGAATATTCGGAATCCAGAGCTGCCTTCCGCCCCAGCCCTTCGTCCCTGTGACCTGATACATCGTGAGAACTGCTTGCTCTGAGAAAGATGCACCCAGTTTCCAGTCATTTGGTGAGAGCAATGCACCTGTCCCCTGTGCAACATCACGCCCCCGACGTACAATCAGAATCCCCTGTGCTGTGGGTCTCTCCGACAGCATGGCACGCAGTATGGATTGAAATGCATCCAGTTTGAAATCGGCACTTGGAATGATATGCGATAAAAGCTCCTGCATAAATCGCAGATTGATCTGATAGTATGGCTCATCATTCGCAAATCTTGCAAGCAACGCAGACAAGCCCTCAATGCTATCGTTATTCGGGCGATACGGATAATAATTCATACCGCCCACAATCATCTCCACACGCTTCTGATCCAGAACATTCGCGCGCGTTGGACGTATCCCCTGTGGATAATACAGGCGGATATTCTCTATCCCGCGTTCGATCTGTGCGGCAATTGCATTGTTTGATGCGTTAATATCCGCAAAGAGCTTATACAAATGGCGATCCATATAAATGTGAATCAGTCCCGCATCGCGGTCGTATCCAAACATACGGCTGTGCTGCCAGATTGTATCTGCCTGCGGTTTCTTGCTCGTTCGCGTGTAGTAAATACTGTGGAGTGCAGGAAAAGTGACGCCGCGCCCCAACGTATTTCCGCCGATGATGAGATTGCAGCCCTGTGCATATGAGACACTGTCTACTTCGTGCGCGCCATTCATGATAATGATATGTATGGAATCCTCTCGAATGAGCCGCTGTGCCTCCGCAAGAATCAAAGGAAGTGCTTGTTTCTCACTTTTCTGCGGGTTCATATCCTCATAGACCGCGCGCACAGCCTCCACAAAAGCGGTCTCGCTATGTTCTTTGCACCAGGTAATCTCCTGCGCTGCAGCATCAGCATACTGCGTATGCTGCGACTGGCGCACGCTCGGATGAATCAGAGCGTTGGACACGCGCCCACCTGCAAGAAAAATCTGTGCCGATACGACGATATGACGAACGACAAACGTCCGCATCGGCATTTCCATCGTCTCTAAGAAGGACACACACGGTGCCGTCTCCTCTCCGACCGGAAAGAAAAAATCACCGCCCAGATAACCGTCTCCGGGCTTAAAATAGCCGACAAAACGCGGACGCCATCCGGAAACAGCCGTCTGAAGAAGGATCGCCTGGGGGGTTCCCGTCACTTGCAGATACAGACTGCTCGATGTCTCGTTTTTGATTGCATCCAGATATTTGTTGATGGATGATTGACGCTGTCGATTCACCAGCGTATTGAGTGATGCCGCATCTGCCTCATCATCAACGACAAACAGAGGGTTCCCTTTCATAAAACCAGAGGAAGCAAGCACATTCGACCATAATTTCAAAACGCGCGCATTCTTTTTCAACACGACGATCACAGGCTGAATAAGGCTGTTGTCCATAAAGAGCTGCACATCATTCTCGCCGCAGATACAGAACCCGTCCAGATCCGCGTGCACACGCGCAAGCGTCTGCTGCTGGAGCACAACATTGTCTGTTGTAAGGAGAACAAATGCAGGAAATCCAAGATCTGCCGCCTTGCACATGATCCCAAACATCTGTCCCGTCTTGCCGGACTGGACATTGCCAAACAAAAGTCCTATTTCGTGCGCGGTAAAAGAAAAATTTTTCAACTGCCGCTCACCAATATCATCTGCAGTTTGTAAGATAGACTCCGCCAGTTTAACATTTCCGCGCTCGATAATTCTGCTCAAATAGGTTTGCAAATACTGCACTTTTTCGCCTCCTATTCATCCTCCTGCTGGGCAAACGACAAGAGCCAGACGGGAAGCGGCATTCCATCCGTATCCAGAGCAGTTTGACCGGTATTCTTAAAGATGAGTGCATTGCATCCGTATTCCCACAGCATCTCCTGCGTAATCATCCCCGCTCGTTCCGTATCTCTCTGCGTATCATTCACGGGGCGCACAAGCCCCGCCGCTGCAAGACGCCCTTTCAGCCAGCGCCCCATAATCAGCTCATCCCCAACCGCACTGAACTGCTTGTTGTTGTCACTCGTGGTATGCGCCTTAAAGTAGTATCCGTCATCTGTGATGACAAAAAAGGGGTGATTCTTTGCAGGATAACCCTCCCTTCGATACACATCTGCACCAACAGTCAGCTGAGTTTCGTACCAGTCCCTCGACTTGCGTTTATTGCGCGGGGCAGCATAGCATACATTGATATTGGATTTTGTGTAGTGCTTTCCGTCATCCATATGCCGCTCCGCAGCACAAGGGACTTTCAGCGGAAGAACAAAGGAAAAAATCGAGGGGCAGGATTTGTAGAACTCTACATTCGATGGTGGAAGCTGTGCCACGAGTTCCAGCCCGCTGAGTGCTGTATTCATCTCCCGCACGAGAGGCATATCCGTGATTGCCGCAATGTTATCAGAGCAGCGCGGCTCATTCAGCAGAGCAATATGCGCGGCAAACTCTGCCAACGGTTCGGACTCCGTCAGAAAAAGTGCACTCTCATATTGACGGCGATTCGATGCCTCTGGTTTCAGTACACCCAGATTTGCCGACCCGACTACGGCGGCAACTGGCTGTTTTCCGTGCCAGAACACATATATTTTTCCATGATATTTGAAGGGCTTTACGATGCGAATCTCGCCAATTCCCGCCTCCTGCCAGCGTTGGTTAATCTGCATCGCGGTATGATACGAACGCTCCGGCATTCCTTCGATGTAGTACATACCGATTGTGAGGCAGATGTACCGTATCTTACCGGCCGAGACAAGCTGATCCAACTCCATGAGCGCAGCCCGCGACACATAGCCAACAGCAATATCAACGCGGTCTGCCAGAGCAAGCTGCTCCTTAATACAGTCTGCCACCGTTTGCTGACCGCTCGCGATGCCAAGTGGGAGAATATCAGAAACAATAAATTTCATCATCGCTTACCTCTGCGTTCTCTGCCATTGTACATAGTCTCTATGATGTCATCAATGATTGGTCCAATCATACTGGTACCTCCTAATACCATACCCACCATTTATTATAGCATATTTCAAGAAAGTAAAGATCCACACCAGCATCTGCAGAGGCAGGCTTTGTTATCCCCCTAATTCCAATACTTACTCAGCATGACGTACTCCATGCGATTGCCGAATGAGAGATATTCCTCGCCGCCGATGTCATAATATCCACTGCCTGAGTATCTGTCATCATAGTTGATTTTGGGGACACGCTTCATCTGATACGCCTGTGCGAACTCATACGGCGCGTTCTCGCAGTTCAGTCCCGAGCGCTCCAACACCGCGCGGCTGCCCTTCAGCAGGAGGATGCGGTCGACGGTATCCGCGTCAAATGTGATGGCGATGCGCAGGTCGGGATAGTACCATCCGTACGTTCCCACATAGGGCCGCAGATCCCCCGTCTGCGGGGGCGCGCCGAACACCGCCGTCACCTCCGCCGAGGTCATGCCGAGGTGGATGACCGCAATCGATTCGTTGAATGGTGGCTTTGCCGTGCGGTGCAACATCTGATGGTCGTTCAGCTTGATGCTGTCCGTGTCCGCATGGCGAATGTCCCATGTGAGATAGAGACTGCGGCTTCCCGTGCTCTCAAGGATGTCAAACCGCCCCGCACCGTGCGAACTCGCTCCCGCAAAGTCATACGCAGCAAGCACACGGCAGCCGTTGATATAGCCGCCCCCGATCTGCAGAAGCCGATTGCCGTCCGCATCGTACCAGTCGCCCTCCATCAGATTCAACACCTTCGTCACAGACTGCTGCTCCATCCGTGCGGCATGGGCGGGCTGTGGGGCAAAGAGTCCCACGACCAGGACTGCGGCGAGAAGCATCGCACCAAAAAATTTTCTATATACAGTCATGGTGTCCCCTCTCTATTCGTTCAAAATCGTATCGTTCGCATCCCCGCGTACATGATGGCAAGGCAGGTCTGCGGAACAAGACAGCGCAGAAATACTGTAACCACCAAGAAATGATGAAGCTCCCCCTGCCGAGACAGGTCTTCTTTGAGCAGCTTCAACACATCCAGATTATCCCCCTCAATACCTCCGTCACCGCATTCTGGAACGACTGCCCCACCGCCTCGATATTCTGCACCATATTATCCCTGCTGTGCATCTTTATCCGTTCCATCATGCTCTCTCCTATTCCGTTCACATCAAAATCACATTTGGTTTATTATAACATCATATCCCAAAACCTTATGGAACAGCCTTTACCCAGCACACAAGGACAGTCACCTCTTTCCGATCTTGTTTCGTTGAAACGATAGACTCTTCTGTAAGACTGGTAATATAATCTATGTTTTCTAATCGTTTCACAATCTTCTCATTGACTTCCGTCTTCGGAATTCGCACCTTACGCTTTGTACGAGGAGCAAAATCATGATACGGCTCCCCCATATCAGAAAAGCACGCCTCAAAGTCATCGCCTTGCAAAATATCTGCATATACTGCCGCCAAATTTACCCTCTCAGAGTTATCGAGACACCTCCATGCCGCAAAGAAAACGTCTTTTGTTATTAGTAGTTGCAGACGGCAAAGACTCTTTGCAAGTCGCTCGGTCATATACTTCTCTCCATATTTTTGAAGAAGCTCCTCTCTTAGCGTAGGCCTTGTCTCCGGCGCAAAAAAGATCTGTTCCAGAAAGTCCTCCGTGACCGTATTTGCATCGATATGCTCTTCCAGTACCTGAGGCAAAAGTATACGCAGGATCGACATGTCGAATCCACCATTGACCAATGCGCGGATAAAATTGTCATCCAGGTACTCCGCTGTTGATTCCCCCAGTGAATCAACACTTCCCACGATAAACTCATGCAGCTCCTGCGTTATCTGAAACTGCGACCAATATACATAGATATTTTCCCACGTTGCTGCTAGCTTTTGCGTCGATAAAATCATATCCCATATCCGACGAACACCTTCCTCGTAATTTGGGAGATGGACATAACAACAATCCCGCAATTTGGATACACGAAAGGTTTCTTTGTCAATAAGGCTTCGGCAAAGGTCAACCTCCTCGATCAACTGATCCAGTAATGCTAAAACATCAGCTTCATCGTCCGCAAGATGCTCTTGTTGGAGCATAATTTCCTTTGTATAGGAAATCAAATTGTCATGCACACGTTCCACGAGAGGTGCGTAACCGGTCTTCCGAATGACCGTATAACTCTTTTCAGGGAAGTCATTCGTCAAATGAGGCGCAACATGTACAATTACATTTTGTAGCATATCCACATTCAGGGCATAACGATTATTCGTGAATATATCATCCAAAATTACTTTTGATACTCCATCAATATCAAGGTGATGAAATTGAATAGAAAGTACATCCAATACTTCGCATATACAATCTGCTCTTACACCCTTTAACCGCTGCAGGATATTTGCATTCCGCTCAAAAACATCAGTCAATACCCTATCAACATTGAGTTCACCAATCCTTTTCTTTGGGACATTTTCCAAAATCCGTACAAGGAACACATCCTGTTGTCGATCAGATATCCATGATTGATCTTCCATTCGAGACCACATATTCGTCCAATGCATTGACAATGCCGCAATGAGCCTTCCGGATTGCTTTCCACTTTCGACATAAAAACAGAGGAATTCCCAGCTTTTTTTATCCGAAAATTCCAGTCTCCTATAAAATGCCTCTTTTTTCTCCTCCTCCCCATCCTGGGAAAGAAGTGCATCCACGAGATCACGGTTATAAATTTCCTGTTGACCAAATTCCTCTACGCTTAGGTCTTGAATCACGGCAAGAGGTTTATGGATCTCATAAAAGAATTCCACCTCACGTTGTTCCCTGACGGCACGTATGAAATCCCGATCACTCTCGGGATAACTCTCACCCTTGAAATAATTGATGTAATCTACGTATGTCTCATCAATATAACCACGGCGAACAAGAAATACCAACAAGCCGTTGTTTTTTGCTTTCTCTCTCACCAAACCGATATTGTACTCGTCAATCATGGCGCGAAGGGGAGCATGTAACAAATCGCGTAGTTCTTTTTCCTTACTCAAAATCTCTTTTTCAGACGCGCAATTCCGCTGAGAGTCTAACCACTGCCGCAGCTCTTTTTCTTTTCTGCTTCTATACGAAGGCTTTCCTGCAAACACCTCCTTGATAATGTCCTGCCCTCCTTGAATATGAGCAAAATCCTGCGGATGGAGATTCTTAAAGAGGATCATCGCAAATATTTTGTGATCCGCAAGAGCAGTATTTCCACTTTTCTTCAGTGTTCCCTTATAGGTCAGAAATTCATTGCATATATTGCGTAAGATACGCATATCTGCAATATAGGGGGACACATCCCTCATGAACTTTTCCGAGATATTATGACCGCGCTTGTCTTTTTCTTGCTCTTTTCGCAGCCATTCCAGCAGCACTTCTCTGGAGTTGGTCGTGTTGATGATTGGAATCACAGGAATGATAAAATCAAAGAACTTTGTTCGGTCTTCCTTACCAAACAAATCATCACGAACAGCGTAAACAAAGACAACAGGTTTCTTCGATATGGCATTACTATTATTCAAAAGGGTATTGAGTTCGCGGAGGCGCACAAAGAGATTTGGCTCGTCCAATCGATCCAAATCCTCAAAAAATACAACACGATATTTCGTCACTTCAAAGAAATAGACAATTTCATCTAGATGCCTGTTAAATACAGACTCTGATTCCCTTTCCGATTCGATTCCAGTACCTGCGGGTAGTTTCAAGACTTTCAGCTTGAGATTGGAGAATAGAAATCGCCATTTGTAAACGGCACCTGCAAGGACAAGTGCTACAAAAAGACATAATGTTAGCGCCCCCATCACAGTCGAAAAAGCTCCTTGTAACGCTATCCAATCAACGAGAGCAAGCATTCGGTCAAGGGTAAAAGGGACAAATAGAAAAATAAGTGAAACAATTAGAAAAAGGGCTAGGGCTACGCTAGTATAATCACTCCAAAAGGCTCTCCGACAGAGTTTATGATAACGGCTCTGTGGAATCTCATTTGATTCCACCTTGTAGAAAATCTGCTTAAGGATCCATTCGGATACTTCGTTCAGGGTTTGAGACGAATCATCATGCCGACGCGTTTTTTCCTGTTTGCCAGCACCTTCCTTCCAAATCTCAAACTCCGCCATCGATATCTTCATTGATATAGCAGATATCCTCTGGTTTCTACTACGGAGCCGATCGACAATAGTTCGTTTCTTCTCGCGTTCTCTTCTCAAAAAGGTTTCAATGATACTACTTTTCCGGAGCCATATGCTCCCGCAAGAGCAATGTTATGGATATCTTTCTGCTGAAGTGCCCATGTGAGTGCCTCCAGATATTCCTCCACCTGTTCTGCGGAATCCGTTGGCGTCAATGCTTTATACAACAATCTGCTCATATATTCCCATATCTTTCATCTTGTATAATATCCAATATCTTGAAAACGTTTTCCCTACTGCCCCCTCAGCCTCTCCGTGATCTGCTTGAAAAAATCTGCACTCCATAGATCGAGACTCGATCTGTCACGAATAAACGGTTCGACATCCTGCCGCGCCTGTGCAAAATCAATAGTGTCAAACCGCTCGCACAGCATCCGTTTGATCTCCGGAAGATCACAGGGGGCATCGGGTGAGATGCGCTCGGACTGTATGAGACGTGCGCGCAGATGCTCCAGATTGACAGCCGCACCCTTTGCAAGCAGGAAAACATAGTCGTACAGGTCTCTTCCCTTGACTCTGTTTTCCATGCGCGGCAGATGACGGCATGTATCTTTCCGGCAAACAAGGAGGGCAAATCGTACAGATCAATGCTGTATGGAGATGGTCGGAGCTGATACCGACGCTCGAACATCGCATGTGTGGGCGGGCATACATTGATCTCGAATTTGATCTTTATTTTCTCATCCGTTGAGACGCCGTCCGTGAAACCTTCATCCACATAAAACAATAGCAGATGCTCTTTCGTATTCCCCTTCAGAAACGCTGACTGAATATTGCTTTCCCGTAATTTTTCTTTTTTTCGACGGTGAGATTCAGCCCGAATGACCGCACTTCTTTTTCCAGTGCAGGAAAGTACGCCGCAAGGTCAAATGCAGCATCTGCTCAATTCCTGCAGTCATCCTCTCTGCCTCCTTCTCAACAATGTGGCAAGCCGTCTTATATTCGTCGATCGATAAAACTGCGCGAGAAATGAAACTTTCTCTGCACTTAAACTCTGAAACGCTGTCTCTTCCACGCGGAGATCGTCAAATATGAGTGCAGACAGTTCCCTTGTGTTTGCGGTCGGCGGCATGATATAAAGCTGATCGCAAAGTGCCTTCTCGGGTTCTGCGATGCGATAAAAATAGCCCCCCTCCTGCAAGAGTCTGATGCCCAAAGGGAATACGGCGAATGGAACATCTCGATAAAGGAACACGCCAAAAGGCGTTTGATATTTCTTATTCTTTCTCTTTTCAAATGTAGCACTTGTAACCGCATAGACAGCCTCAGGGATCATACCATAGAATCCCAACGCATACGCAAAAGAAATGTAAGAGGGTCCATAAACACTTCCGGCAAGAAGATGCCTCGGGACATCTCGATCTGTTTCATAGAGCTCTCTTACGATCTGGATATATATTCCCTTTTTGACGAGGCGGGATAGTTTTGCTTTAAGATTTGCATAGGAGCTCAGCTCCGCTAATATCATATTTGTAGTTTCTATCATATCTGCTCCTCCTAGTTCAATCATATTGGACTAGAAGGAGGAAATCAATCATTTTACGGAATTATTGATACAATGAAGTCCGCCATTGATGTAGAGTTTCTATCTTTTTATCTACAAAGGAAACAAGCCGGACACGTAGCAAGGGACATAGTGTCCGATCTTCTATTAAAAGGACGGCAGAGCGAGAATACTCGCTCCGTCGTCCCTTTTTATCAGTGAAATCATATTCACTCTGCTGTCCGCAGCTCTACGATCAGCGGCACAATCACGCCTTGCTTTACGTCAATGATCCCCTTATCGGTCAGCTTGATATCGGGGCTGACGGGGAGTGCGAGTGTCGCAAAGGACATGATGGCATTATCATGCCGATAGCCGTTTTCTGTGAGGGCGCGGCGCACGTCCGCGATCTGCTCGCCGAGGACGGGGAGCGGGCGGTCAGAGAGGATGCCCGCGATGGGGAGCGGTGCACACGCAGTGACGCTTCCGTCCCGTACAGCGGCAATACCGCCCTGCATGTCGATGACGGCGTTTGCTGCCGCCGTCATATCGGCTGCCGTCTGTCCGAGGACGAGCAGGTTGTGGCTGTCGTGCGCATAGGTGGTCGCCGCCGCACCGTGCGTAAGCGCTGTCCCGCCGACGAGTGCCATGCCGCAGCCGCCATTTTTGCCGTGCCGCTCAAAGACACAGGCAAGGTTGTAGGGACTGCTCTCCCAGTCGATCACGCCGCCGCGCACGGGCAGCTCTGCCCGCCCCTCCGCAACAAAGGTCGTATGCTCCTGTACCTCGAGGATGCGGCAGAGCACCGACCCCTCCGCAATCGACGCACGCAGAACGAAGTCCTCGGCACTGCGCGGTGCCAGATGCACGCTGCGGTAAAAATGTGCGGGGAACGATGTGTCATGTGCCGGCTCCTCCCACGTTTCCCCGCGCGCAAAGACCTGCCGTCCCGCACGCCAGACGTTCGCGACCTCGAATGTCCGCAGATCGGAGAGCACGACGAAGTCGGCGATGCGGCCGGGTGCAATTGCCCCCTTATCCCTGAGCCCCATATGTTGTGCGGGCGCATAGGTCGCCGCATAGATTGCCTCCTCGGACGGAAGCCCGAGCTCCATGCTCCGCCGAACGAGATGGTTCAGCTGTCCGCGCCGCATGAAGTCGTCGGGCATTGTATCGTCCGTAACGAGGGCAAAACGCCCCGACAGACGGTTCTCCATGAGGTAGTCGAGGAACTCCTTCTTCAGCGTTTTTTCCTGCAGCTGGATGAACATCCCGTTCGCCGCGCGCTGCGCGAGCCCCTCGAGCGACTGATCCGTGTGATCGGAGCGGATACCGCGGTAGAGGAGCTGCGCCAGTTCCCAACCGACGAAGCGCGGGCAGTGTCCCTCGATGGAGAAATCCGGCCGGCCGTGCTGAATCTGACGGATCAGGCGGTTCGTCTTGCCGTGTGCATCCGCGATGACCGCGCGGCAGTTCATGACCTCACCGAGACAGATGACCTGGTCCATGTGCATGAGTGCCTCGACATCGTCGTTCTCGATTGCTGCGCCTGCCGTCTCAAGCGCATCGTTCGTTGACGGAACGGACGATGGAATCGCAATCCGTACATCCGCAGGGCCGTCCTGTGCACTCTGCATCAGCGCGCGGATGCCCGCAAGACCGAATACGTTTGCGATCTCATGCGGCTCTGCGATGAGTGTCGTCACCCCGTTACGCACTGCACCGTTCATAAACGTACGCGGCGCACACATGGTACTCTCAATGTGCATATGGCAGTCGATCAGTCCAGGAATGACATACTGTCCTGCAAGATCAACCGTATGCTGTGGCATGAGCGGCAGCACGTCCGTACCGACATAGGCAAAGCGGTCGCCGCAGACGGCGATATTGCCCGCAATAAACTTTTTAAGATAGCTGTTGTAAATTTTTCCGCCTGTCAAAAGAACGTCAATGTGCATATCATCCTCCTATTTCGTACCTGCAATGGCATAGAAGTAGTATGCGAGCAGGAGCGCGAGGAGATAGTGCCCCTTGTGCAGCTCGCTCATGCGTCCTGCGGCAATCTTCATCAGGACGAACGCGATGAAGGCGACGGAGATACCGTTGGCGATGTTGAACGTATAGGCGGTAAAGGCAATGCAGAGGAATGCGGGGATGTACTCGGCGATGTCCGTGTAGTCGAGATTCCGCATCCCCGCCATCATACTGACACCGACGTAGATGAGAACGGGTGCGGTCGCCGCCGCAGGGATCATGAGCGCGAGCGGCGTCACTGCGAGAACGAGGAGAAACGCGACCGCCGTCGTGCACGCCGTCAGCCCCGTACGCCCACCCGCCTCAACGCCGGCACCGGACTCGAGATAGGTGATGAGCACTGGAATCGTGAAGAACGACCCCAGCGTGGCGGCGATGGAGTCCACGTGAAAGACCTTATCGAGGCCGGGCAGATCGCCGTTTTTGTCGAGGAAGCCCGCCTTGCCGCCGATGCCGATTGCCGTGCCGAAACTCGAGAAGAAATCCGGCAGGAAGAAGGCAAAGAGAAACGGCAGATACTGCAGATCGAGCGCGCCCGCGAGGTCAACGTTGAAGAAGATCGGCGCGATGCTGTCCGGTATACGAAAGATGCTCTCGGGAATCTTCGTAATGCCCATCGGGATGCCAATGACCGTCCCCGCGAGAATACTGATGAGTGCCGCGCCGCGCACCTTGCGTGCCGTGAGTACGAGAAGGATGACAAAGGTAATCGCCGCGAGAATGACGACGGGCTGCGTGAGGTCGCCGAACGAGAGCGCGACCTTTTTCGCGTTGACCGCCAACAGCTTTGCATTTCGCATGCCGATCACGGCGAGGAAGATCCCCACGCCCGCACTGATCGAGATCTTGATGCCGCGCGGAATTGTCATGACAATGAGTTTACGGATACCAAGCACCGTGACGATAATGAACAGAATACCGCTCAGAAGGACGATGGCACTCGCAACGCCGATCGGCACATTTTGGAGCTGCACCATCGTGATCGAGAAGATCGCGACGCTGCCCATGCCGGGCGCAAGGGCAAACGGTCGGTTCGTATACAGCCCCATCGCCATCGACGTGAGGAAGATCATGAGCACCATGCCTGTGAGCATCGCCCCCGTCGGCACGCCCGCCTCGCCCATCATATGCGGCACGACCGCGAGCACATAGCCCATCGTCGCGAACGTCGTGAGACCCGCGATGATCTCCGTACTGACGGAGGTCTGGTGCTCCTGCAGTCGGAACTGCCGTTCAAACCGCTCCTCTAGGAATGAATTCATTGGATGTCCCTCCCAAAAAGACTGCTAGGGAATCACTGATAAAATGGAGTCCGTCAAACTGCTGCAGAATTTATCGGTGCTTCCCAAAAATAATCCACCTTCATTATAAACCCATTGCGGAGCTTTTCCAAATAAATTCATATTCTTTAGCGTAAAACGGGGCTACTCCATGAAGGCAGATATAGTCTGCGTGATGCACTGTGGGGCTTGGGCGTCGCTTCTGGTTTTTGGCAGAGGAATAACAGCGCATGAAAAAAGACCGGCATCTGCCAGCCTTTTTTCTTAGAAAATACCCTGTGCCCGATAATACTGCGCTTTCCCGCGCAGGACATCGCCGCCGCGTGAGCCGTTCGTCGCCCACGGATTGAAAACGAGGCTCTCCGCCATGCCGAGGTACTCGAGATCCCAGCGCTCGCAGGTAGTGCGCGGCCCATAGGGCACGTGGGCGCGCACGCCGTCCTCGTTGTCCGCCGCCTCGCCGTGGGTTAGAATGCGCGCCTTGTCGATGGTAAGCCAGAGTCCGTCTGCGAGCGCCGCCGTTGCCATTGCCATTGCTTCGATCTGGGCGGCGGTCGGCGGCTCCGCTCCGAGACCATCGGTGGTTGCGCCGCACGCCGCAAGCAGGGCGATGCTCACGCTCCCGCTGTTGCGCAGATAGGTCGCAGCAAGCACTTCATCGAGTGCGCCCGCCCCGATCACATAGATTGCTCCATCCGCGTCGATCTGCACATGGTAGTCCGCAAAGAACTGTCCGTAGTGCCCCGCCGTCCAGTGGAGGTACAGCTTCGTCTCACGCGCGCATCGGGCGGCGGCGTACATCAGGGCGGGACGGTAGGCCGCACCGAGTTCACGCAGCTCGGCACAGGTGATGCGCCGCATGGCGGAGGGCGCGAGGATAGTGCTCATCGCGTCCCCTCCTTTTCACCCCGCATCATGACGGTGCGCCCGAGGAATCCGATGAGTCCCGAGGCGATGTTGCTCGTCAGCTCCGCACTCCCATAGAAGACGGAGAGGATCGCAACGATGACAAGTCCCGTCCCGACCATCCAATCCACGCGCGGCAGATAGTTTCGCATAAAAATTCTCCTTTCTCTTGTCTGCAAAATTTCTTTCCATAAGAAATACTTGCTGCAAACAGGAAAAAGGAGAGTAATATTTACTTTTTCATCCGTGCCCCGCGCCGCACCTTCTCGAGATAGTGGCGCGTCTCGTGGACGACAATGCCCGAGAGCGCGATGAGGGCGATGAGGTTCGGGATCGCCATGAGTCCGTTGACGATGTCGGCGA
>ERZ772926.834-NODE-834-length-16124-cov-16.787230_pt1 | contig 16124 bp, 20 predicted proteins | sample MGYA00511136_ERZ772926 | MGnify/ENA primary metagenome ERZ772926 (study PRJEB29015, sample SAMEA2737917) | human oral metagenome | biome: human oral; feature: human-associated habitat; material: dental | place: China | collected 2153 ... | reverse complement strand
AATCAAAAAACCTCCCGCAGGAGGCATAAAACAGCAACAAAACACCTCCTGCTTACACGTGGAGATGATGGTGATGTTGCAAAAATGATTTCGTCATGTGTAAACTATTATACCAAAGATTAATTCAATCAGGAAGTAGGCGGTGACCTCGCTTGATTATGTAATCAAAAGCGAGATCACCGTAGCTGATAGGGACGAGTCAGTCAAGGATAGTCAACGCTCGACCAAGCAACTGCTCGGAACCACGAGTGGACACAACCCTGCCATCAATAACCTCAATCATCGCGTCGAAAGCACGATACTTGAAGTAGGAAGTGATGTCACCAACAGCTTCGATGGAGACATACTCTGTGGAAATTCCAGCCTGCCGCAAGCGCATGACGGCACCGATAGACGCCTTCATGCCATACCGTTCTCGAGAGACAACCAAAACCTTCTCGGGGATTTTGATGTCTTCAATCATGTGTAGCATAGTCATTGCGGTCAAGATTCGCTCCAGACCAAACGCCATGCCAACAGCAGGCTCCGGCTTGTCACCGAACTTGCCAACGAGGTTGTCATAACGACCACCCCCCAACACTGCTCCAACCGGAACAGAAGTGATGACACCTTCGAGGATAAACCCCGTATAGTAGTCAGCACCCCTCGCCAGCGTCAGGTCGACAGACGTCTTGTCAAGGATAGGGTCAGGCACCATCTCAAGGATAGTGCAAAGCTCATCCACAGCAGCAAGACCAATTTCGGAAAAGTTAAGAGCCTGCTCAATAGCAGACAACTTTTCCAAGGCGTCGCTACCATCAAGAAGAATCATCTCAATGATGGTATCGATGACATTGTCTGGCGCACCGTATTCAACCAGGTCGCGCCTGATTCCCTCAACTCCCGACTTGGTAACCTTGTCGGAGAAGTCGAGTGCGCGCTGCACCATCAGTACGCCGGCATCATCAAAGACTCCTGCCTTCTCGGCGATAGCCTTAATAATGCCGCGGTGATTGACACGAATCGTGAAGTCGTTGAAGCCCAACTTGGACAGACCGAAGTGAGCCACATTGATGACTTCTGCGTCGGCCGAAAGGCAAGCGTTACCAATGACATCGCCATCACACTGGGTAAATTCACGAAAGTGACCCAGGTCGGGCTTGTCGTCGCGAAACACCGTCTCGATCTGTTAGCGCTTGAGCGGACGCGGAATCTCCGGGTGAGACCCAGCAAACCGCGCCAGAGGAACCGTCAGATCATAACGGTTAACCAACCGCTCACCCTGCGAATCCGTAAAAGTGAACAGCAGTTTCTCGCCTTCGCCATGATGTCCGTTAAACACCTCAGCGTTCTCGAGAATCGGCGTATGCAGCGGCTCAAACCCAAAGGTTTCGTAGACGCTACGGATAGTGTCGATGACAGCTTGTCGCCGTCGCATGTCAACACCGAAAATCTCACTCGTACCGAGCGGGATGTCGTGCTTCATGACCAAATCCTTCCTACTAGTTGGTCAGTTGAAGAAATTCATCAAGTGTCAGTTCTCGCTTCTCGCCAGAGATCATATTCTGCAGTGTAAATGCTCCTCGAGACACCTCGTCGGCACCGATTACAATTACCTGCTGAATACCAATCTTATTAGCATACTTAAACTTCTTCTTGATTGTGGTTGATGCAAGAAATGTATCAACCAGAATACCACTATTTCGCAAACGATTTGCTAGATTAAGTGCATACTTAAACTGGTCATCTGTCAGTGGAACAACCAGCACTTCAGCAATTGACTTCTTCTGAGGCTTAACTATATCCTGCTCGACTAGCTGACTAAACAGCCGGGTCAAACCGATAGACACGCCAACCCCAGGAAGTTTTTTGTTGATATAGTGAGACGCTAAATCATCGTAGCGACCGCCAGAGCATACCGATCCAAGGCGAGGATAATTATCCAGCGTTGTCTCATAGATAGTGCCGGTATAGTAGTCGAGACCTCGTGCAATCGTTAGGTCGATCCTGAAATAATTATCAGGAATTCCCATATCACGCATGAGCAATACAACCGACTCAAGCTCCTCAATGCCCTGCTGCAACTCTAGACTATCAATTTTGGCGGCACGAAGTGTAGCCAAAATACTGTCCGAGTCACCCTCGGCAAAAATGTACTGATTTAGCAAATCAATCTGATCGGTGTTCATGCCAAGCTTTTTCAGTTCAGCGATAAACTCTGCTCGACTGATTTTATCTACCTTGTCAATGATACGCATTACTTCAATCGAAGAACTGCTCAATTCAAGATGCTCAATCAATCCAGAGAGAATCTTTCGGTTGCTCACTCGAATAGTGAACTTGCCGAAATCAAGTTGCGAAAAAATTGAGTAGATTACTCGTGGTATTTCTGCATCATACGCAACCGACAACTCTCCTTCACCAATCACATCAATATCACACTGGTAAAACTCGCGGTAGCGACCCTTCTGAGGACGCTCTCCACGGTAAACCTTAGCGATATGAGATCGACGGAATGGAAACGTTAGCTCGTTGTAGTGGTCTGCGACATAGCGGGCCAATGGCACGGTTAAATCAAAACGCATCGAAATATCCGAATCACCCTTGGTGAATCGATAGATCTGTTTTTCTGTTTCGCCGCCAGCTTTTGCTAGTAGAATCTCGGAACGTTCCAGTACAGGCGTGTCGATTGGAGTAAACCCAAACGAGCAGTAAGACTCCTCAATAATCCGTTTGATCCTGTCGAATTCAACCTGCATGTCTGGTGTTAACTCCATAAAACCAGACATCACTTTCGTGTTGGTCACGAGACTCCCTCCTTTCTTGTAGTCGTTGGCAGCACATCACTCCTAATTGTTAATGTGCTCAAGCCCCTATGGCTTCGTGACAATTTATGCCACAGGTCGAATATTACTCTATCTCTCTTGATTTGTCAAGGTTTATGTTACATTTTATGATATTATTATCATAAAATAGAGGTGTGTTGCATAGATTTTAATTTTCAGGAGCCACTCGAGAGATTCAAAAATAACACACAGCCGAGAAAATACTGAAACAACTACTCCAAAACTAAATCAGCAAGATCTACATAACCTACCCCAGCATCCTTCCCAACACATCAAATGTCCGCCCATTCCGTATGGTGACCAGCGGATAAAACTTTTCTTTCATTAGTAACTTATGGTATGAGGTACGCAAAAATTCCTTCTCATTGTATTTACCCCAAAATACCGCCTTTTTGCCGAAATGAACAACCTCATCGTGAAGCGGCATTTGGCTTATTCTATTTTTTACATCCTCAGGATCAACATCGTCGGTATAGAACAATACATCTTTTCGCGCCAAAGGCTGGTACCACCACTCTGGCAGACCAGACACTTCGTCAAGATACTCGTCTTTCGTCAGAATGACGTGTTTGATAGTAAACGGAAAACGCCCTAACATGATAGCAATATTTTCTTTAACTGTCGCCAAGTCGTCGTCAGTGTCAAATATAACATTACCGCTATTGATATACGTGACTACACTCTGATATCCCAAATCTTCTAAGTTTGCTTTGAGGTCTTTCATGGAGACTTTATTTTTACCGCCAACATTAATTCCCCGAAGCAACAGGATATATCTCATACCCTTTAGTATACTATCGCCTGCGCTTCCGGCCAAATACGCTGCACCAGTCGTTTGCCGCGCGTGGTTAATCGTACCCAAGCGTCGTCATAGGCCTGGTCGATTACCATCAATCCTTTACGCCGCAAATCTACCAACACATGCATCGCTGTCCGGCGCGGCATACCCATTTGTACCGCCAACATAGCCGCCTCATCACCGCCGTCTTCATAGACTTGCTGCAGCACCAGCGCTTCGTTGGTAGTTAAGGTTGTTTCTTGCGATTGTCTCGTCTTCATACTCATCCTTTCTTATGATTATCGTGAGTATATGATAACCAGACGATCTGTAATTTTACTGTAAGCGCCGCTGGTTTATATAAAACAACCTACCAAAACCACGGTATCCACGCCGATGGCAGCAGCATAATCAACGAAACTACAGCCAGTCCAATATACAACCCCAACGCCGGTCGGGTCAGATACGGCGTATCATAATGGTATATCCGCCGCAGCTCATAATAATCCCACAAACGCCAGGCGCAGATGATTAGGAGAACGACACAACCAAGCGAAAGCATACCGCTAAAGTCAAATCGGTGCGTCTGATTGCTCATGTTAATAACGAATATTAGCTCCGACACTATCAAGCACGACCACCACCGCTCATCGCGCTTTGTTCCCATCACCAGTACGCAAAAACCAAGCGGTACGATTAGTCTTAGTGCTGGCGTATAGCCAAAGACTAGTTGCGTATAATAACGAACTGGATATTTATTATTGGCGACATCGGCAATTAGCATACCAGCGCCATAGAACACCCCTAAAAGCACGGCGGTGGACAACAACAGCCGCCATATATCATTACGAAATACCTCTTTTATGGTAATGCGGTCGGCCTGGGACGTAGCCGGAAGTTTAAGAAACGGAATCATAACAAATCAAATTTCTTAGATATCATACACGTCCAGCTGAATAGCGGCAATCATTTGTTTGATACGTGCATCATCAGCCATCTCCAGCCAACCGCGCCCACCAATTAAACATCCTCCAAGGATATTATTTAGCGTACCTCTACCAAGCAAAACTTGTTCAAGATTACGCGAACACCTAAGCAGCGCTTTTTGTAAATTGCTGCAAAACGGCGACTTTAGCAAATACTGTATATATGCCGTAAATTCATGTTTCAATTGGCTAGTTATTTGCTTATCTTATTTAGCTAGCCCCAGGAACATCCGATAACCCACCGACAACGAAGCTTCCGACCACTGGTCGCCGCGGTCATATACGGTGTAGTTTTCACGAACAGCAACCAGAAAATTAAGCGCTACAGCTTGCATTACAATTGCCGCCAAAGCTTGATCAATGGGAGAATTTATATATTCCTCATCTATTGAATATTCCAGGACGTATTCAGGAAACAGTTTCTTGGATTTTTTACCATATTTTAAGTATGGAACGCAAAAAAGCGTATTAACAGAGCTTTTATCATAAGACTTACGATAGGTCATATCGCTTTGCTGACGCCAATCAGAGGATTGCATCCTGCTTAAATTAGACATTAGCTCATCTTGTTTCAGCTCCAGCACCGCCCGATTCATTTCTATGCCGCATTCGCTAACTGCCCGCCGTACAGCCTTTTCTGGAATAGTATGTTTGTCAAACACCTGCAAGGCTTCGTTATAGGCATTCGGCGCCGCCGGATTATACAGCTCGACATCCATATAGCAAGTGTCGCCATATGTTTTTGCCGTCAAAATAATATCGCTTGAGATAAAAAATCCTTTGTCTTGAAGATATTTCAAAATGTATTGGGCAAGCAAATGCTCATAGACGTGAGCTAGCAAGCCATTATCTTTTGATATTTTGTATAAAGGTGAGTAGCGCATTCTTACAACTTATTTTTATTTTACCGCACATCTGTTGCGTCAACAACCATAGGTCATTGATCAATCTCCAAAGCCTGCCTATACTAGATATACCAATGACAATTACATCGTCTCATCTCATTCTCATCCCGGGCTTGGGCGATCGGAAATGGCTGTACCGTTTGGTTTGTCCCATGTGGCGGCTGCGCGGGTTCCGGACGCATGTTTTTGCGTTTGGCTGGGAGGATACGGCGAGCAATTACCACGAAAAACAAATTCGCTTAAATAATTATGTTCGTAGTTTGGACGGTGATGTTTATATCATTGGCGCCAGTGCGGGCGGGATGGCGGCGCTGCACGCTTTGGCAGGGGATAATGGCAAAATCAAGGGCGTCGCGACAATTGCCACGCCGTATATTTATCGACAGAAATTGCAAAACAAGTTTCTTGAACAGGCGATTACCGAACTAGCTACCACGCTGACTCAAATCCAATCAAGCCGCGCACGTATTACATCATTTTACGGCGTATACGACCAAGTCGTACCACCAAATGACAGCCACTTGGACAATATCCATTCTGTAAAACGACTAATTGGCAGTAGGATCGCGAATATTACCTATGAACAACTGCCTACCGTCGGGCATGGTTTGACGATTGCGGCAGGCTTGACGATATTTGGTGGTAGGATACGGAAAAGCTTTAGATGACAGATCGATCTTTGTATGGTATTCTGGTTTATCAATTCAATATAAAAGCAGCAGCGCCCGAGGAGGAAGGCGCTGCTTTTTAGTTATTCACCACCGATTAATTGGTCTGCGGCGCGGTGTTGGTGGTTGACGGCTGTGGTGAGCCAGATTGACCCGACGGAGCAGCTTGGTTATTTTGGTTGGCACTATCATTGTTCTGTGTTGATGGTGTTTGTGAGTTTTGACCAGTCTGGTTCTGGTGAGTGCCTGGCGCATCGCCCATTTGCCCACCTGGCCCGCCTGGCTGGCCGTTCTGAGTTCGACTCATGCCCGGCGGGCCACCGGCCTGATTGTTCATGCCGCTGTTTTGCGAGCCGCCAACCTGCATACCGACGATAAAGCTGAGGGCGCAGGCCACTACGCCGCCGACCGCTATGCCGGTAATTGCCCCGGCACTTAAACCATTCTTGCCAGAGTTTGCGCCATTTGGATGCGGCACGGGCGGCTGATCATAGACCGCTTCTGGTGTGGTGAGCTGTGCTTGTTTGGTTTGTGAAATTGCCATAATTTCTCCTTTCGTTACGTTACTTTCTCGATAATTCGTACAGTGTTACATCGCTACCTCCATAATTAACGACGGTGCCGGTTTGCTTGACCCACGTCGTGATTTCATTGTTACCGCCGCTTGGCCCGCCGCCACCGCGACTGTGCGAGCTGATGGCGTAATATTTAACTTTGCCGGCCTTCACTAACTGTTTAAATTGCTCCAGAGTCAGTGGCGTATCGCTGCCGTTAAATCCACCGACCGCCATGACTGGCTGGCTACTAGTTATCTGAATCGCCGCTGATTCATTGGCGCTCGCTACTGCCACCAGCCAAGTGGCGCCATGTTGATAATCTAGGAGATATTGCACCAACTGGCTATTGGCCTGCGACGATTCATTATTACTCCCACGCATCGCTGTGGAATTCGGCCCGGCGGTCGGAATGCTACCGGTGTGCGCGACGTTGACTGTCGCCAATGTATACACCGTCGGGGCGAGTGTGCAGGCGGCTATGGCAGTGATGATTGCCAAGTTTCGTAGCCATCGCCGCGGCGTGTAAAGATTAACTAACAACCCAATCATTCCCGTCAGGCCCAACAGACCCACTGTCCACATCAGCCACGTCATCGTGCCGGTATAACCGAAAATAATCACCGCTATCGCCGCCGTCACGCCGACCAGTACTGGTAGTAGCCAGGCATATGGTTTGCGTCTGGTATAAGCACCCCACAGGAACGGCAGGCTGATACCGACGAGCGCTGCCACCGCCGGCGCCATCACCACCACGTAGTACGGATGGATCACGCCACTGGTCATGCTGAAAATCACGATGTGAATCAATAGCCACAGCATCCAGAAAATTACCGCCGTTCGCCCACGATTCGTCCGTGGCGTTTTGCGTAAAATCCATAGCAGCAATCCACCACCCGCCAGCGCCAAGACTAGCAACCAGGCAATATTTGGTCCAAAATCATTGTTAAAGATTCTGAAAATTCCCGTCTGCCCGCCGAAACCCGTACCGCCTGGACCATGTCCGCCACCAGGACCACCGCCCATACCACCCGGCATCATACCGGCGCCATCTGCCATAGTCTGCGTGGTGCTACCAGCAGTTTGAAGTGTTGTCGTACCGCCTATTCCACCACTTGGTGGCGTACCGCCACCTAGGCCACCACCTCCACCACGCCCACCGAGCAGTCGACCAAAGCCGTTATAGCCAAAAATCAAGCTCCAAATATTGTTATCGTTAGTGCTACCCACCCACGGCCGACTACCAGCTGGCGTCAGCCAAACCAACACACTCCACCACAGCGTCGACATCGTGGTAATCACACCGGCGAACATCACATGTAGCAATCGCGTGATAATCGGTGGCTTAGCAAACACTAGATAAACTAGCGCCATCGCTGGTAGCACCATCAGCCCTTGGAGCATCTTGGCGTTAAACGCCAACCCTGTGAATAGCCCTGCTAGACCCAACTACAACAGTGGTCGTTTCCCTTCCAGCGAGCGTAAAAACGCGTAGCCACTAGCCGTCAGCATCAATGCCAAAATCGCATCAGGATTATTGAAGCCAAACATTAGCGCTGCCACCGGTGTCAGCATCAGTGTCGCTCCAGCAATCACGGCACTGGTGAAACCGAACTGCCGTTTTACCGCCGCATAGACTAGCCACATCGAACCAACTCCCGCCAGCACGCTTGGTAGCAACATCGAGAAGCTTGAAAAACCAAACAACCGAGCGCTCAGCCCCATCACCATCGTTGCCAGTGGCGGCTTATCAACCGACACATAATTGGCCGCATCCAAACTGCCAAATAACCACGCCGTCCAATCCTGACTGGCTGCCTGCACCGCCGCTGCATAGTAACTATTGGCCATGCCGTTATGCAGCGCACCAAACAAATACAACACACCCGTCAACACCAACAACACCGGTAGCGTCCATTTCTCAAACCACGACCGCTTGTCTAATTCCTTGTTGACGCGATACAGCCCTTTCAGATCATCAACGGCCGTTTTCACGATTTTTACGCGGCTATCCGTATCCTCAATCCAGGTGACTGGCTGCTCGTGAATCGGCACGCCCGCCCGCTCGGTTTTGATCAACAGTTCAGTGTCAAAAAACCATTCATTGTCTTTGATTTTCGGCAAGAATTTTGCAGCGACATCCCGGCGGATCGCCTTGAAACCGCACTGCGCGTCACTAAATTTAGTACGCGACGTCCATTTGATAATTTTGTTATAACAACGCGAGATGAGCTCTCGCTTCACACCACGACTAGTCTTGGAATCTTTCAATAGCCGCGAGCCAATCGCCACGCCAGCCTCGCCCGCCACCAACGGCTGAATCATCGGCAAAAAATCATCTAGACTAGTCGACAGATCGACATCCATATAGGTCAAGATATCAGCTGGGCTATTCTGCCAGACTCGCTTGAGCGCCCGCCCGCGACCGCGCTCCGCCAGGCTGACCACTCGCACCGATTGGTGCTTTTTCACTAAATTCTTGGCAATCTCCAGCGTCTTGTCCTGGCTGCCATTGTCCGCAATGGTAATTTGATAACGATACGGCAAATGTTTCGCCATATATTCATCAAGTGTCGTGATGCTTTTTTGAAGAATCTTTTCTTCATTGAGCACCGGCACGACAATGTCAATGAATGGACGGGCAATCGCCCGAAATGGCGGCTGGCTCTCGGTAGCGGCGAGGTGCCGCGACTGAGTCAGTGGTTGGGGTATGGTTGCTGCTTTCGTATTCATGTCAGCAACTATAGCCAAGAGGTCTGTAATTTTGCTTTAAGAGCAATCTATTCGACAATATATTATTGAATATTTAACATAACAAACTAAGGCTAAATAATTCTACCTTCAACAAACGTCTTCAGATTTGCCTGTAAATAGGTAGTGAACGCCTTGGCAAAATCAGCAAATTTATCAAAATCACTAAATTGATAGCGCTCATTAATACCCGAATCTGACCGAAGCCTAAAATCACCATAACGTACCACTGGAATTTCATAATTATTATTAAATCGCTTATCGGGCTGGCCATTCTTATTTGTATACTTATAGGTGTGCCCTATAACTTCTGAATCTTTCGGAACACCCTGTTCTTCTTGAAATGATGAAGCCTGTATAGATATATCAACATCTTTTAAATCATGAATACTGAACTTTTTATAATTCTTAAATAGAACAATAAATGTTGGATAGATATAAATATCAGCACCGTTCATATTTGGGAGATATAGATTATCCACATCCGATTTAATAAACTCTAAGCTCTTATGAACACGTGTGGTGATTAGCTTCCTTTCAAGACTCTCGTCAGCTATGGTGCGCTGGCGAAACTTGTCTGTATCTTGTCGAGAAGTTAAGTCCCATATCTTACAGCACTGAAATAGTTCTTGAAAATAATATATGGCTTCATCCCAAGAGCCAGCATCTTTCATACCCTTACGAAAATTAAGATTAATATATGCATTTTCAAGAGACTTTGCCAGTTCATTAATTAGATTTTTCTTATCTTGCCGCTTCTCTGATGAGCTAAAAATATATGTGATAAAGTAGTTAAACTTTACCTTTGTAAGCTGCTTGCGTAGTTTTGCACGATTCTCATATACATCAGTGAGGTTTTTCTTTAACTGTTCAAAATTACTGCTGCTGACAGCGAGTGCTCTACTCGATGTAGCTATTGTTTCAGGCATTGTAGCGACGTTAACATTCTTTGCCATCCTATATCTCCTTGTAGACTTGCTATATATTGATAATATCACAGCTACGGCTGATTGCATGATTGTAGAAAGTCAGGTTAATGGTGATAGGTATCTTATTGAGATAGGTGCGTTTGAGATGACGTATGAAAAAAACGGCCCAACCACTGAAAGCAATGATAAAGGATAAGCTAACTTTCGCAAAACGAGGCTTTTACAGAACGCGAGATAAGCAACCTTAATAGACTAAGACTCTGTATAGGATTTCCATAATCTTTAATCCAAATCGACCCTAAAAGGCGTAAAATCAGTCTTATTGTCATAAGTGTCAATCTTTTCAATCTGCTTCATTTTGGCAATCATCCGGTAGGTGATTAGCAGGCACACGACTTCCACTCCGGTCTTAAATAGCCAGCCGATCAGAATATATACCAGCATACCTGTACCCTGAAGAATACCGCCGAAAGCCACTAGGGCAAACACCACAGTATCGAAAAATTCACCGACAAACGTCGAGCCAGTCAAAAACGCTGCCAAGCTGGCTGCAACAATCCTCGGGAAAAACCCTAGGACCGCTTCGTACGAAGCCTGAGCGGTATACTCTGGGGCTGGCGGCATGTAGCGCACGACCGTAAACGCCGCCACTGCCAGCAGCATAATACCAAATACCGCCCAAATCGCCCGCCGCGTGTATTTATAGCCGTAAATTTCCGTCAGAATGTCGCCCAAAATAAAAATATAGGCAAGCGGAAACAACACCGCGCCACCGTCGGTAGTAATAAAACTGCCCGCAGCTACTTATAAAGTGCGACGCTTCATCATACCCAGCATTAGTTTACCCTAATTTGATCGATTCATAATTATTAAGAATACGTAGAGACTTTTTTAGATATGGTAATTCTTGATCGTCGCTGCCATTTTCTTGTTCTACAAGATTTATATTGTCTTCATTGACCCATAAAAGACCTGAGTGGTCTTCTGGGTTGATTGTCGGCTCTGAGCCCTCTTTAGCTTGTGCAAAATACAAGAGCTCAATTGAATGCGAGCCTTTTATTTCATTTATGTACGTAAAAGCTGCGAACAAACTACCTATCGTCACATCAAGCCCAAGCTCCTCTAGCAACTCTCGCTTAAGACCATCCTCTGGGTTCTCACCATAATCAATATGACCCCCAGGTAGTTCATATTTACCTGGTAAAAATTTTTTAGTCGTTGCTCGCTTTGCCACAAGAATAGATGGCTTGCCGTTTATAACTTTATTGACTACCGCACAGGCAGTTATTACTTGTTGTCCGTAGGCTGTTATTGCGCTATCCTGGCTCATATTCTAAATACTTCTTTCATGACAAATTATATCACATGATAGACTTAATCTTCAGGCTCGTATTTGCTTAGTGCTCTCTTAATAATTTCAGTTTTACTGGTATGCATTCTAAATGCAAGCCAGTCTAGCCTACTAAGAGTATCGCTCCATACTCTCACCAGCTGGAATTTTCCGCGCCAAAAAGCAAAGTAAAGTCACACTAGTAACGACTATACCAGCACGTATCCAATAAGTATTAACAAATAATTCACCTAGCCACACATTCTGTTAACAGTCGAAAACCTACAAAACAGCAAATTGCGGTTATAACAACTTGATTACACACATAGGTCATAGCCTTATTTCATATTAGTGCTATACTAAAAGTATGCCTGCAAGAGAATCGCGGACAAAATTAATTAGAAAAAAACAGTCTAAACCAGAAGTGTGTATAAGTAAAAAACGAATAGTTGTTCGCTTTGTTATATTATTTTTTGTTGTAGTTGCGGCTGGGCTACTAACCTTTATTCATTTACAATTTAATCAGCAGCTAATGCGCCAGCCAACACCTCTGTCAGATGAAAAATATTATTTTACAGATTCACGCTATTCTGAAATCCGATCAAAATTCGTGATACGCCAAACTAGTCGTGAAAAAGTTTCAATTGAATATCCTATAACTAAAAATAACAAAATCAACAAAACTATAGCTCAAGTAATTACCCGTGATGATAGGGATTTTCGCTATATCGCTACTAATGTATTAAGTTTCAATCAGCCTATGACTGAAACAATTAGTTATCAGATTACACATAATAATTCAGCTGCTTTATCAATTATTGTTAACATAAAGCAAGATATACACGGCGCCCATCCGGTGTCGCTGACGCATTTTTGGACGTTTGATAAAAAATCTGGCGAGGTGATTAGCCTGAGCGATTTGACCGAGCAATCAGAGAAAGCGGCTGAGGAAATCGTGGCAGCTGCCCGAAATAATCTCAAAGAAACCATCAAGCAGCGCCAGCAGCCAGAGCTGGATCTCAATGAAACGATTACCCAAGAAACACTATCGAATTTTATTATTACCGATGGTGGCAATAGTATAGCTTGGCCAATTGGGCAGGCGTCGCTCTTGCCATCAGCCTACGGCGAAATGACGATCAAAGTGCCGATCGACGCCGTGGCCAAATATCTGCAAAATCCGACAGCCCGAAAGCTGGCTAATATCCCCAAGCCGCCCGAGCCAAAACCAGAACCAAAGCCAGCGCCCGCTGTACCAGCACCCGCGCCAACCACTGGCAATAAAGTGATCGCTTTGACGTTTGATGACGGGCCGGGACCATACACTGCGCACCTACTGGACGTCTTGGATCAGTATGGTGCGAAAGCAACGTTCTTCTTGATCGGTAGCAAAGTCTCCAGCCAAGCCAACGTCGTACGCAGCATCCATGCGCGCGGCCACCAACTGGGCAATCATTCATGGTCGCACCCAGAGCTACCCAAGCTACCCGTTGACCAGATTGCCGGTGAAATTGACCGCACCAACAACGCCATTAAGCAAGCCACCGGCGTCACACCAGCTATTTTGCGCCCGCCCTACGGTGCGGTCAACGGCGTTGTCCTGGAGCAGCTTCGCCTGCGTGGTATGTCGTCAATATTATGGTCGGTCGACACGCGGGACTGGGCCGACCGCAACAGCGACATCGTCTGTTCGCGTGCCGTCGCTGGCGCTCGACCCGGAGCCATCATACTGATGCACGACATTCACCAAACGTCAGTCGGTGCCGTGCCGTGTATCCTTAGCGCGCTGAAACAGCAGGGGTATTCGTTTGTGACCGTGCAAGGATTACTCGGCAATACCACACCGGGAGTTGGATATCCGTAGAATTATAGCTAGGTGTTACGGGTGCTCGTCATAACGACTATCCTGCCTTATCTACCTCAAACACCTTATATTTTGAAGCCGCGCCGCGTAGTAATTTTACCTTTGACGACGCCACGCCAAAATATTTTGCCAGTAATTTTACCGTCGCCAAATTTGCCCGCCCCTCAATAGCTGGCGCCTTGGTGTAAACCGTCAGCACACCATCGTCACCAACCACCACCTCTTCGCGGTGGCGGGAGTTGGGCTTGAGATGGACGGAGAATTTCATGGTTATATGTAAATACTTTTATACTTATCATTATACGTTATTTTAATGTACATTTTGCTATACTAGTAAATAGGTTATGCTTGCATAAACTATTTACTAGTATTATAAATGGAGGGCATATGACTAAAGAAGACTTAAATAGAATTAAGCAAAAAGCCTTAAAAGTGCTATCCGATAATTACATAATAGAGCCTTTTGTTAATGTTTTTGATATAGCAAATGGAGAGGGTATTTCAATTGAATACAGAAAGATGCCGCAAGGCAATACTGATGTCTCGGGGTTTTTCGACAGTACAACAAGAACTATTTACGTAAATGTAGATAACTCCATAGCTCGCCGCACATATACAGTCGCACATGAACTTGGACATTATTTTCTAAAACATAAACCCGACGAGTATGGTTTATACCGACGAAACAATTCGTACAACGGAATAAAAGAGCAAAAAGAGAAAGAAGCTGATTATTTTGCGGCTAATCTTTTAATGCCCGAGAGCATGATAAGAAAAGAGCTAAAAGAATATCCCTTCCTGAAAAGCTCCATCCAACTACTAGCCAACAGGTTTGGAGTTTCTCCTAGCGCAATGGCTTACAGACTGATGAATCTGAGGATAATAAAGCGATGAGCGAAGAAGAAGAGTCTGCTAACGACCAGATTATAGATAACGTAGAAAATATGCTTGAAGCTCTAGATGCCGTTCCAGGGCAAATTGAAGACGATTCTAATATTGAAATTTCTACCGAAGAACGGGCCAAATCTACTAGTGATATGGCCAAGATTAGATTGCAAGAGCTACAGGTTACAATCCAGCTCAGAAAAATGTGGAGCATTGCCCTGCTCGTACTAGTTATATCAATAATTATAAGTGATGGCGTGATCACTTATTTGACAGGTTTTGGAATTCTAAAGTTTACGGGAATATCTCTACCTCTATTTATTGGTAGCAACCTTGCACAAATATTCGCCTTGAGTGTTATAGTTGTTAAGTTTCTATTTGACACAAGCGCCAACTAAAACGACATCGCCTCCAACTCTCGCGGCAAAATCTCCTGCACTTCTACCGAACCTGCCACTAAGTGGTAACCGTGCAACCTTGACGGCAAATCACGCTCGACCGAACGCCAATTAACTGGCCGATTTTCATCAAAATAATCCAGCAATTCTGCGTTCAAAAAATGGTCGCGCAGCAGATCCACCGAACCATCCTGATTGACAACCAGTGCTATCGATAAGCCCGACGTCATGCCATCTTCGTTTTTAGCATACGCCGCCGTCACCAGATGGACCACTGGCTCAAACTTCAACACTGACTGATCGCTCACCTCCACCTGCGCCTGACCGCGACGCGCTAGCTGCTGATTTATTTTTGCTGTCAATTCGTCAACACTTGGCTTACCGTCACCTGCTCGGCAATAGTCGCAACCGTCTGCCGCCTCGACATATTCCAGCAGCAAATCCATATCAACGTCAGTGTCTTTAATACCATGCTGCGACAATTGCTCCACCATTTCATGCAGCGCACCCAGCAAACTATAATCATTAGCATTCCTGGCGGCATCACCGATGCGGATGATGGAGCGAGCGATGGTGATAGGATTTTTAGACTTACTCATATACCTATTGTACCCTGATATTTATCAATCGAGTAAACTCGCTCCGCCAGCATCATACGCCGCGCGCTTTTGACTCCACTCGTTACCATAGCGCTTGGCTTGTTCTAACACCATGTCAGTTGCCAACGCCTGCTGATCTGGCGGGTAGCCATATTTTGCTAACGTCTTTTTGACGTTAACTTTCAACAGTATCAACTCCTGTTTATAAATTACTAGAAACACTGACAACAAAAAAGAACAAAAGTACATACGCACCAGCAAATGCTATATAGAGCAGCCATGGGCCATGTTTAAAAATTAGGCTCCATAGTCTAGATTTCTTTTGGTTTCTTGCTTTTTCAGCATCTATCCTATTGGCTGCTTTCTCTAATTCTGTATGGACATTTGAGGTATCTTTTCTTGTATTAGCTTCGGGGTTATGGTCCTGAAGAACATCCTTTTCAAGTGTACGCATGTCATGTAGGCTATCCAATCTCAGCTGATTAGTTTGATAATAACCATAGAGCCTCGTGGCTTGACGCAAAAATAACGATATGGCAATACAGACAACAAAAAGCATCATTGCAGCAATAAAACTACAATCAATATGTACTTTGCCATTCTTTAATCCAATAAGAACACCAAGGAAAGTGAACATCACTGAAGCCGTACC
>ERZ772926.826-NODE-826-length-16199-cov-3.980860_pt1 | contig 16199 bp, 13 predicted proteins | sample MGYA00511136_ERZ772926 | MGnify/ENA primary metagenome ERZ772926 (study PRJEB29015, sample SAMEA2737917) | human oral metagenome | biome: human oral; feature: human-associated habitat; material: dental | place: China | collected 2153 ... | reverse complement strand
AAGCACCCTTGCGGGGGTGGGACTACGAACTAAAAATTTTCAATTTTTAGTTCTGTCCCACTCCCTTTTCTGATTTTCAGGAGAAAAGATTGCTAAAAAACAAGAGGAGCAAAAGAATGTCTCAAGCGACAAAATGAACTTTAGAAGCTTCATTTAAACATTTTGTTATAAAAACTATTGACAAAATTTACGATTCAGGACATTGTAGAAGATTGTGGTATCAATCGGATGACCTTTTATAATACGTATATATATGTGTGTGTGATTTGGTAGAATGGTCTTGTTTTGAGCTTGCTAAAAAGTAAAACGTTGCTGTCCAAGTAGATGTTTAAGAAATTTTATTAAATAGTAGAACTTTTCTCATTTTGTTCTTTTCTCTTGTGCTTGATTAAGTTTTTATTTATAATGATTCTAAATAAAGAGAAAAGAGAAGGTTGACGATGATGAGAGAACAAGAGATTGATAAGAATTTTAGCGGTCGGCTTAATATTTTGCGAGCTGGAGTATTGGGGGCCAATGATGGTATTATTTCTATCGCGGGTGTGGTAATAGGGGTAGCAAGTGCGACAGAAAGTATTTGGATTATCTTTCTTTCTGGGTTAGCAGCAGTCTTTGCGGGAGCTTTTTCCATGGCAGGTGGTGAATATGTATCTGTCTCCACTCAAAAGGATACGGAGGAGGCCGCAGTTGTCAGAGAGCGAGATCTTTTAATGAAAAATCCAGATATTGCTAGGCAGTCGCTCTATGCAGCTTATATCCAGAATGGCGAGTGTGAGACTTCTGCCCAGCTTTTAACGAATCGAGCTTTTTTAAAGGATCCTCTCAAAGCTTTGGTAGCGGAAAAGTATGGTATTGAAGTGGAAGAATTTACTAATCCTTGGCATGCAGCAATCTCCAGCTTTATCGCTTTTGTAACAGGAGCTATCTTTCCCATGCTGAGCATTGTCTTCTTTTCTGCTAGTTATAGAATTCCGGCGACAGTAGTCATCGTTGCTTTATCGCTATTGGGAACGGGATACACCAGTGCCAAGTTAGGAAAAGCACCGATAAAAAATGCCATGATTCGAAACTTAGTCATTGGACTTTTGACTATGACAGTAACTTATCTTGTAGGTCAATTATTTGCTATTTAATTTCGAAATAAAAAACCTTTATGAGGAGTGATTTTGATTGTAGGTTATTCTATTTGACTTTATAGTCAATTCTTTTTAGAATTATCTGTCAACCACAATGCTGAAATCAATCAATTTTCTTACGATTGATAAGTATAATAGCATCAAATAAAATACAAGAATAAATTTTCTTGTATTTTCCTTTTTCTTATGCTATAATGTAGATAACGAATATGAAAGAGAGGCGAGGAAATATCTTCGCCTCTTATCTGTGAGGAGGTGTAGTCTTATCACAACGATTGTCAAATTAGTAAAAGAAGTTGTTGAACCAGTCGTTCAAGAACCGTATGAATTAGTGGATATTGAGTACGGTATGATGGGGAGCGACCATGTTCTTAGTATTTTTGTAGATAAGCCGGGAGGAATTACTGTAAATGATACGGCAGAATTGACGGACATCATCAGTCCACTTTTGGACACGATTAAGCCGGATCCTTTTCCTGAGCAGTATTTCCTTGAGGTGACGAGCCCAGGGTTGGAACGTCCGCTGAAAACGAAAGAACAATTAGCAGATGCAGTTGGGCAATATATCCATGTTAGTCTGTATCAAGCGCTTGATAAAAGTAAAACCTTTGAAGGAACATTGCTTTCTTTTGAGGAAGATAGTTTAACAATGGAATATATGGATAAGACGCGTAAGAAAGTTGTTCAAATTCCTTACAAGCTAGTATCCAAAGCAAGATTAGCAGTAAAATTTTAGTAAGAAAAAAGAAAGGATTGCTTTTGTTTTTACAAAAGCGAAAAAAACATGAGTAAAGAAATGCTAGAGGCCTTCCGCATTTTGGAAGAAGATAAAGGAATCAAAAAAGAAGACATTATCGAAGCAGTGACAGAATCCTTGCGCTCCGCTTATCGTCGCCGTTATGGTCAAGCAGATAGCGCAGCCATTGAATTTAACGAAAAAACAGGAGATTTTCGTGTCTATACAGTTCGTGAAGTGGTGGATGAAGTTTTTGATAGCCGTTTGGAAATCAGCTTAAAAGATGCTCTTGCCATTAGTTCGGCTTATGAACTTGGTGATAAAATCAAATTTGAAGAAGCACCAACTGAATTTGGCCGGGTAGCAGCTCAATCTGCTAAGCAAACGATTATGGAGAAAATGCGCAAGCAAACTCGTGCAATTACTTATAATAAGTACAAAGAGCATGAAAATGAAATCATGTCAGGAACAGTCGAACGCTTTGATAATCGTTTCATCTATGTCAATCTTGGCAGCATTGAAGCGCAGTTGTCTAAACAAGACCAAATCCCTGGAGAAGTCTTTGCTTCACATGATCGCATTGAAGTTTTTGTTTATAAGGTTGAGGACAATCCTCGCGGTGTGAATGTTTTTGTTAGCCGTAGTCATCCAGAGATGATCAAACGCTTGATGGAGCAAGAAATTCCTGAAGTTTATGACGGAACGGTTGAAATCATGAGCGTTTCTCGTGAAGCAGGTGATCGAACCAAGGTTGCGGTACGCAGTCACAACCCAAATGTAGATGCAATTGGTACAATCGTTGGACGTGGTGGCGCAAACATCAAGAAAATCACCAGCAAGTTTCATCCAGCTAAGTATGATGCAAAATCAGACCGTATGATTCCTATTGAAGAAAACATCGATGTGATTGAGTGGGTAGCAGATCCTGCTGAATTCATCTACAATGCGATTGCTCCGGCAGAAGTGGATCAAGTCATCTTTGACAGTCAAGATAGCAAGCATGCTCTTGTCGTTGTGCCAGATAACAAATTGTCTCTTGCAATCGGTCGTCGCGGACAAAACGTACGCTTGGCAGCTCATTTGACAGGTTACAGAATTGACATCAAATCTGCAAGTGAATTTGAAGCTATGGAAGAAGCAGGTGAGCTTGGTGGATTTGCTGAAGAAGCAGAAGAATTTACAGCAGTTGAAAGTCCTGTAGAAACAGAATTTGTGGAAAGTGAAGTTGAAGCAGCAGACTAAAGGAGGGAAAGAATGGCAAAAACAAGAAAAATCCCTTTACGAAAATCAGTAGTTTCAAATGAAGTCATTGACAAGCGTGATTTATTGCGCATTGTCAAAAACAAAGAAGGTCAAATTTTCATTGATCCGACAGGTAAGGCGAACGGACGTGGAGCTTATATCAAACTTGATAATGAAGAAGCGTTTCAAGCTAAGCAAAAACGAGTCTTTAATCGCAGTTTCAATATGGAAGTGGAAGACGATTTTTACGATGAGCTGATTGCTTACGTGGATCACAAGGTCAAAAGAAGAGAGTTAGGTCTTGAATAAGCAAAAACTAGCAAATTTACTTGGCTTAGCACAACGAGCAGGTCGCATCATATCGGGTGAAGAATTGGTTGTTAAGGCAATACAAGATAAGAAAGCAAAGTTAGTCTTTTTATCCAATGATGCTGCTCCAAATTTGACCAAGAAAATTACTGATAAAAGTCATTATTACAAAGTAGAAGTATCAACCGTGTTTTCAACACTGGAATTAAGCACCGCAGTAGGCAAGGCAAGAAAAGTGCTTGCCATCACTGATGCTGGATTTACAAAGAAAATGAGGTCTCTTATGGAATAGAAGAGGAGGACAAGATTTGTCTAAAGTAAGATTGTACGAAATCGCGAAAGAACTGGGAAAAGAAAGCAAGGAAATTGTGGCGCGTGCAAAAGAGCTTGGTATTGAGGTGAAAAGTCATGCCAGCAGCGTGGAAAGTGAAATAGCAACACGTATCACAGCTAGCTTTTCTCAAGCAGCAGTTCCTAAAAAAGAAACGACTCAAAAGCCGACTCAATCGTTGCCTAAAGAGCAACCGTCAGCTTTAACGGCAGTAAAAGAAACGACCGAGGCTGAGAAGAAAGCAGAGCCGAAGGCAGTAGCTCCGAAGCAAAAGTCGGAAGTGGAAATGAAGTCGGCGCCTGCAAAACCAAAAAGTCGTAATTTTAAGGCTGAACGAGAGGCAAGAGCAAAAGAGCAAGCAGAACGACGGAATAAACAGCGAGACAATCGTCCGCAAACACAACAAAATGGCGATAAGCGAAATCGAGATGAGAGCAAACAGCGTAATGATCGAAGCAATCAAAATCGCAATGACCGAGGAAATCGCAACGAACAACGCGACAATCGCAATCATCGGAACCAAGACAACCGTCGCCAAGGGCAAAATCGTTCACATGCTACAAATCAAAACCGCCCTCAAACGAATCAAGGACCACGCATTGATTTTAAAGCACGTGCAGCAGCTCTGAAAGCTGAACAAAATGCTGAATACGCTCGTGGTAGTGAAGAACGTTTCAAACAAGCTCAGGCTGCGAAAGCAGCTCAACGCGAGCAGAATAAACGGAAAGAACCTGTAGAAGAATTATTCAAAGCAGCAGCGCCTATCGTGGAAGTAACAAAGCCAGCTCCACAGCCCCAAGTTGCTCCTGAAGCGAGTCAAACTCCCGCAGTTGACACTCGTCGTAAAAAACAAGCCCGGCCAGACAAGAAGCGCGATGACTTTGATCGTGAAGAAGATGGTCCAAGAAAACAACAAAAGAATCGAAGCAGTCAAAATCAAGTGAGAAATCAAAAAAATAGTAATTGGAATCATAACAAGAAAAATAAAAAAGGCAAGAATAATCGGAACAATAACCAAACTCCAAAACCAGTTACAGAACGCAAGTTCCATGAATTGCCTAAAGAATTTGAATACACAGAAGGTATGACCGTTGCAGAAATTGCAAAACGGATTAAACGTGAACCAGCCGAAATTGTCAAGAAACTCTTTATGATGGGGGTTATGGCAACGCAGAATCAATCGTTGGACGGCGATACTATTGAACTTCTGATGGTAGATTATGGCATTGAAGCACATGCTAAAGTTGAAGTCGATAATGCAGATATCGAACGTTTCTTTGTGGATGATGATTATCTTGATCCAGATGCCTTGGTAGAACGTCCGCCAGTTGTGACCATCATGGGACACGTTGACCATGGGAAAACAACACTTTTGGATACCTTGCGTAATTCTCGTGTTGCTACAGGTGAAGCAGGTGGGATTACACAACATATTGGTGCTTACCAGATTGAAGAAAATGGTAAGAAAATTACCTTCCTTGATACACCAGGACATGCGGCTTTTACTTCTATGCGGGCACGTGGTGCTTCTGTCACAGATATTACGATTCTTGTCGTAGCAGCAGATGATGGAGTCATGCCTCAAACGATTGAAGCGATTAACCACTCAAAAGCAGCAAATGTACCAATTATTGTAGCGATTAACAAGATTGATAAACCAGGAGCTAATCCCGAACGCGTTATCAGTGAATTGGCTGAATATGGCGTTATGTCAACCGCTTGGGGCGGCGATTCTGAATTTGTCGAAATCTCAGCGAAATTCAACCAAAATATTGAGGAGTTGCTCGAAACAGTTCTCCTTGTAGCCGAAATTCAAGAATTAAAAGCCGATCCAAATGTTCGCGCAATTGGTACGGTTATCGAAGCGCGCTTGGATAAAGGAAAAGGTGCAGTGGCAACTCTGCTCGTTCAACAAGGTACTTTGAATGTGCAGGATCCAATCGTTGTCGGAAATACCTTTGGACGTGTACGTGCCATGACCAATGACCGTGGACGCCGAGTGAAAGTTGCGGGGCCATCGACACCAGTATCTATCACAGGTCTAAATGAAACACCAATGGCTGGTGACCATTTTGCCGTATATGAAGATGAAAAAGCAGCGCGTGCAGCTGGTGAAGAACGTGCAAAACGTGCTCTCATGAAACAACGTCAAGCAACGCATCGTGTTAGTTTGGAAAATCTCTTTGATACCCTTAAAGCTGGTGAAGTCAAGTCTGTCAATGTCATTATCAAAGCAGACGTGCAAGGTTCTGCCGAAGCCTTGACAGTTTCCCTTCAGAAGATTGAAGTGGAAGGTGTTAAAGTAACAATTGTTCACTCAGCAGTTGGTGCGATTAACGAATCAGATGTTACTCTTGCGGAAGCTTCCAATGCCTTTATCATTGGTTTCAATGTTCGTCCTACTCCACAAGCTCGTCAACAAGCTGAAGCGGATGACGTCGAAATACGTCTTCACAGTATCATTTATAAAGTGATTGAAGAAGTAGAAGATGCCATGAAAGGGATGCTTGATCCAGAATTTGAAGAAAAAATTATTGGCGAAGCTGTCATTCGTGAAACCTTCAAGGTTTCTAAAGTCGGTACCATCGGCGGATTTATGGTGGTTAGCGGTAAAGTAACTCGTGATTCTAAGGTTCGTGTGATTCGTGATGGTGTTGTCATCTTTGATGGTGCGCTTGCTAGCCTCAAACATTATAAGGATGATGTGAAAGAAGTTGGAAATGGGCAAGAAGGTGGTCTTATGGTTGAGAACTACAATGACATCAAGGTAGACGACATGATTGAAGCCTACATCATGGAAGAAATCACAAAATAAGATATGAATGGAAGAGAGACAGACTATGATTTATTGAAGTCTGCCTCAACCTTTTTCTAAAGTAAGTGAAAGGAGATATCATGGCAAATCAATTTCGTGTGGATCGTGTGGGCATGGAAATCAAACGTGAAGTCAATGAAATTTTGCAAAAAAAAGTTCGTGATCCGCGTGTTCAAGGAATTACCATTACAGATGTGCAAATGTTGGGCGACTTGTCAATGGCAAAAGTATACTACACGCTGATGAGCAACCTTGCTTCTGAGCAAGAAAAAGCTCAAATTGGTTTAGAAAAAGCCAAAGGAACGATCAAACGTGAATTGGGTCACAACTTGAAGATGTATAAAATTCCTGATTTGACATTTATCAAAGATGAATCCATTGAATACGGGAATAAAATTGACCAAATGCTCCGCGATTTAGAACAAAAATAAAACGTGATTTTAGCTATATCAATATATTTAAAAAGAAAGGAAATTCTATTTTTCTTTCTTTTTTTGATAAAAATGCTAAAAAAGGCTTGTTACTTTTACACTTATCCTTTAAAATAGAAAAGGAGATAATCCGCTACAGATTTTTCGGAGGAGAAAAGATGTCCATCAATTGGCAGCAAATTATATTTAGCTTTTTAGGCGGTTTAGGACTTTTCCTATATAGTATTCGGATGATGGGAGATGGTTTGCAGCAGGCTGCAGGTGATCGGCTTCGTTATTTCATTGACAAATATACCAGCAATCCATTTTTTGGTGTTCTAGTTGGAATTGGTCTAACAGCCTTGATTCAGTCAAGTTCAGGTGTGACAGTTATTACAGTTGGATTGGTGAGTGCAGGTCTTTTAACGCTCAGACAAGCAATTGGGATTGTCATGGGGGCCAATATTGGAACAACGGTGACCTCTTTTATCATTGGTTTTAAACTGGGCGATTATGCATTACCCATTCTCTTTTTAGGAGCAGTCTGTCTCTTCTTTACCAAAAAGCGCTCTATCAATAATATTGGTCGTGTCTTATTTGGGGTCGGTGGGATTTTCTTTGCTTTAAATCTGATGAGTGGCGCTATGGAGCCATTGAAAGATTTAGACGCTTTCCGTGAATATATGATAAAGTTAAGTGGAAATCCAGTCCTTGGTGTGTTTGTAGGAACAGGGATTACATTGCTCATTCAAGCTTCGTCTGCTACCATTGGGATTTTGCAGAATCTGTATGCAAGTGGCTTGATTGAGCTAAAAGGAGCTTTGCCAGTTCTTTTTGGGGATAATATCGGGACAACGATTACAGCGATTATTGCATCATTAGGAGCCAATATTGCTGCTAAACGTGTGGCAGGTGCCCATGTCACTTTCAATGTGGTCGGTACCGTTTTATGCTTGATCGTTTTAGGTCCATTTACAAGCTTGATTCAGTGGTTTCAAACAGCTCTCCATTTAAGTCCAGAAATGACCATTGCCTTTGCTCACGGAACTTTTAATGTTACTAATACCATTATTCAATTTCCATTTATTGGCTTGTTAGCTACCTTGGTAACAAAACTGATTCCAGGTGAAGATGAAGTTGTGAAATATGAACCGCTTTATTTAGATCCGATTTTAATCAAACAAGCTCCGTCTTTGGCGCTTGGAAATGCCAAAAAAGAATTGCTGCATTTAGGACGTTATGCGATGCGTTCATTTGAGTTGGCTTATGATTATATTGTGAACAATACTGAAAAGTCAGCAGACAAGGGACACAAGGTAGAAGAAGCAATCAATAAGATTGATGAAGATCTCACACGTTACCTCATTGATTTATCTAGTGAGCCTCTTAGCCAAAAAGAAAGTGAAGTGCTGACAAATATTTTGGATTCATCTCGAGATTTAGAAAGAATCGGGGACCATGGTGAAGCGCTGATTAACTTGACTGATTATATCCGTCGGAAAAAGGTGGAATTTTCTCCAGCAGCTTTGCAAGAGTTGGAATTGATTTACAATATGACGCTCAGCTTCATAAAAGAATCATTGAAGTCTGTAGAAGATAATGATATTGAATTGGCCAATAGTTTGGTGGCTAAGCATGAAGCGATTGATAAAATGGAACGAAAGCTACGGAAAACGCACATTCATCGTCTGAACAGAGGTGAATGCTCTACGCAAGCTGGGGTGAACTTTATTGATATCATCTCTCACTATACGAGAGTAGCGGATCACGCCATGAACTTAGCGGAAAAGGTCCAAGCGGAACAAATATAATCATGAGAAATAAACTGCTGGTGCGGTTTATTTTTTTGTCCCCTACTTATCTTGTATGATCAAGTAGAAAGTTTATTAATAATGACTCTGTGAGATCAAGTTGGGTACACAAGAAAAAGTGGAACATCTGTGCTGTAATACTGGCTTGACTCTGTTATCAATCCAATGTGATAGAGCAAATAGAGGTAGAGTGGAACTTGAAAGATGTCACAGTTTATCTTTATCAAAACTTACAAACTCTAAACCAGTTCATCAAGGAGAAAAATATAAATTTCGAAATATACTTTTTACTTTTGATTAAATCTTTCTTGTAAAATTGCATTTGTTAAACTATTCGAACCTCTTATTGCTGGCTATCAGTAGATTGTGGGTATTGAATTAGAAAAAGTTTTAGTATGTTCTATAAGCCAGACTCATGTTTTTTGATGAGAATATTATGGTGATGGGGAGATTGTCATAACTAGTTTATTAAGGATGTTCGGAAACTAGTCATATAAAAAGCCAATCCTCGTAAAGCGAGGACTGGCTGGTTGTTTAATTTATTATTAGAACAATATGTATTGAAAGTTAATTTAGCTGCTATGTACTGTATACATACATGATGTGAGAGAAGCTAAACATTAGCTCCTACTGAATTATTCAAAAGTAACCTTAATTGGTACTTTGGCTATGGTTTCTGTGATATCATAAATGACTTCTAAATTGCATTCTAAAACTTTTGGTTTGGTAATACTAGCTGCTTCTAAAGCATTTATTGGTAATTTAATACTACCTTCAGAAGTAGCAGAAGCTTTTAAGGTATCAGAGCAAATGATAATTTTGTGGTCATCATTATTGGAAATATTATTGACTTTACCATTACGAGTTTGCACTTCATATTCTTTATTGGAAGTATTTTTATATGCTAACTTAAGGGTATATTCATAATCATCTTTTTCTAGCCCTTTATAGGTAAGTGTGACACCTTTGCCTTCGTAAATAACTGTGTCAATAGCTGTGGTAGAAAATTCAATGGTTTTTGAGCTTTGTTCTGCTTTTTGACTAGAACTGGTCTTGGGTATTTCAGAAGATGATGTGTCTGTTGATTTCTTATTATTACCGCAAGCAACTAAAAGCAGAATGGTAAGTAAGGAGACAGCGACTGTAAAGACTTTCTTTTTCATGATACACCTCCAAAGATAAGTGTGCTAGGCGCAGACTAAAGTCGTTTAAAGCCGATTTGTCTCTTTTAAATTGGGAATCAGCTCCTTGCGACAAAAATCAACACAAAATACTTTTTCCATATTTATTATAACACAATACAGACAATTATTCAAATAAAAGATAGAACATAGAAGTGTAAATAATTAGGAAGTAATGTATTAACTTGATGGAGTTTAATAGCTAAATCAACCTATTTGGTAGGATCCATCTATTTCGCACTAGGTAAAATGACATCAATTATACAAATAGATAGGGCTTGCAGAATTAGATATCAATTATCATCTGCAAACAATGGGAAAAGAATTAAGACGATTATAGAAATGGTATGAATTAAATATTAAAAACTATCTAGCAAACAAAAATTTAAATTGGAGTGTCCGCATTATTATCTTTTTTAGAATAAACAGTATCAAAGCCAGATTTTTCCAATATGAGGCTGGTTAACTATTTAGCTTGTTAGTTAAAATGACGTGTATCACAAATTCATTATACTGTAGCTGAATAGTATAAACAGTAGTGTAAGAGTTAAATTTAATCCCTACAGGGCCACCTAAAACTCAGTAAATAGGTCTATACCATTTACAAAAAAAGAAGAAAGCGGTATAATAAAAGGGACATAATGAATAAATGTGAGAGTGACTCAAAATATCAATTACAGTTGCTAAAAATAATAGTAGCTTAACATAAACTCTCATCGAATGAAGGAGGTTTTATTATGCCTAAATACATTCAAGCAGATCAATTTTTCTATCCTCATGGTATTCGTCAAGGTGGCTATCTGGAATTAGTCAATGGCAAATTTGGAAAATGGTTCAAAGAAATTCCAGCAGATGCGGAAGTGATAGATTACACAGGTTATTCTATTGCACCAGGCTTGGTAGATACTCATATTCATGGCTTTGGTGGTGTTGATGTGATGGACAATAATATCGAAGGGACGCTTCACACCATGAGTGAAGGACTGCTGTCAACAGGTGTCACCAGTTTTTTGCCAACAACCTTGACCTCAACTTTTGAATTGTTGCTAGCTGTGACCGAAAATATTGGTGCTCATTATCAAGAAGCGACAGGTGCTAAGATTCGTGGGCTTTATTTTGAAGGACCGTATTTCACAGAAAAATACAAGGGCGCTCAAAATCCAACTTATATGAAAGACCCTCGAATGGATGAATTTCGCGCTTGGCAAAAAGCTTCAAATGGTTTGCTCAATAAAATCGCTCTGGCGCCAGAACGAGAAGGTGTTGAAGACTTTGTCCGTACCATTACAGATGAGGGTGTAACGGTTGCGTTGGGACACTCAAATGCAACTTTTGAAGAAGCAAAAGTTGCTGTGGACGCGGGTGCTAGTGTCTGGGTTCATGCTTATAATGGAATGCGTGGATTGACCCACCGAGAACTTGGCATGGTCGGAGCTATGTACGAGCTGCCTCATACTTATGCGGAATTGATTTGCGATGGACACCATGTAGATCCGAAAGCCTGTGATATTTTGATGAAGCAAAAAGGACACGAAAATGTAGCGCTCATTACAGACTGTATGACTGCAGGCGGCTTGGAAGATGGAGATTATATGTTGGGCGAATTTCCAGTAGTGGTCGCCAACGGAACTGCTCGTCTCAAATCAACAGGCAACCTCGCGGGCTCTATCTTGAAATTGAAAGACGGACTGAAGAACGTTGTCAAATGGGGCATTGCCAACCCACATGAAGCAGTTATGATGGCAACGCTCAATCCAGCAAAATCAGTTCACATTGATGATGTTTGTGGTCAAATCAAAGAAGGTCACGATGCGGACTTTATCGTTTTGGACAAGGATTTAGAACTCGTTGCAACTTATCTTGATGGTGAAAAACGATACGAAGCTAAATAGAATCTTTTTATCTTGAAAGAGTTGGGAAACCGACTCTTTTCATTTTACTTTTTAAAATACATGTAGTTAAGAAAAGGTTTTTAAGGATTTGAATTGCAATAAGAGGCGTGATATAATGAGGTTATCTGAGTCGTATGCTCATGATTGTAGTTGGCATAACTTTTATTACTTATAGTTTTCTCGGCAGGGGAATGGCACCAACCAAGGAGAATGTCTTTAAACCCAAATCCTTGAAAAAGAAAGCTAAGAAATAGATTTTTTGTTGGAAAGGGTAGTTGACTGGGCTGCCTGCTTGCTTAATAAAGGAGACGGAGATGGAACGTTATCAATTAAACAATGGTGTAGAGATTCCGGTTTTGGGCTTTGGAACTTGGAAGGCTCAGGATGGTGAAGAGGCCTATCAGGCAGTGCTCACAGCACTTGAAGCAGGCTACCGGCACATTGATACTGCAGCTGTTTATAAGAATGAGGGAAGTGTGGGTCGTGCAATCAAAGACAGCGGTATCCCGCGGGAAGAGCTCTTTATTACGACCAAGCTCTGGAATGGTAATCATACTTATGAGGAGACTCAAGAAGCTTTTGCCCGCTCCTTAGAGCGTTTGGAGCTGGACTATCTGGACCTCTATCTTATCCACTGGCCCAATCCAAAACCTTTGCGGGAGCAGGACGCTTGGAAACAGCGCAACGCAGAGGTTTGGCGGGCTATGGAAGACCTCTATCGGGAGGGGAAAATCCAAGCTATCGGTGTCAGCAATTTCCTGCCTCACCACCTAGAGCCTCTGCTTGAGACAGCGCGTATTTTGCCTGCGGTCAATCAAATTCGTCTGGCACCTGGTGTCTATCAGGCTGAAACAGTGGACTATTGTCGTAAGCATGATATTCTCCTAGAGGCTTGGGGTCCCTTCGGTCAAGGGGAACTTTTCCGCAATGAAGAAGTCAAGGCTGTGGCCGATAAATACGGCAAATCTGTCGCCCAAATCGCTCTGGCTTGGAGCCTGCAAGAGGGCTTCCTGCCCCTGCCCAAGTCGGTTACGCCTGAGCGAATCAAGAGCAATCTGGACTGCTTTGACATTACCCTCAGTCCAGCAGACCTAGAAGTGTTGAAAAACATTCAAGGTCTTGAAGGCGGCGCTCCAGATCCAGATAAGATGGATTTTTAGATGATGATTGACTGAAACTGTAATCAAAACTTTCTCTTCTGTGCGATAAAGAAATCAAAGGGCTGATTGAGGAGGTTATTGAGCTACTGGGAGTGGGAAGATAAGGAAGAAAAGAAGCAGTCAAGGCTTCAGTCAATATCATTTATCAACGTCCTACTCCAATCTAGGAGTCGAATCGTCTTCCTTACTAAAATTTGGAGGGAATCTAGCTTTCAGATAGTCCTATTTATGAAAATTTCCAAATAATCTATCCCTCGAATGACAGGATTTACTAAAATTGATTGGCATTCTATGTCTAGGATGACACTAATCACTAAAGTTTCTAGGTATTCTAAGTCTTGAATGATCGGATGATTCGTTTTTTATAGACAAATAGTCCCCGTCGGAAGGTTTACTAGCAATCAGATGGGGATTTTTGCTGCCTTTTTTCTTTGAAAAAGAGAAAAATGCCTTTTCGGAGCTTAAAAACAACATTTCAGAGTAGCCTTGCCAAAGATTTATCACCACATGCTATACTTGTTTTATCATATTTGTGGAAAGGATTATTATGACAAAAACCTACACCATTCGCCCCCTGCCTTACAGCAACTTTACTAACCGTGAGTTTGAGAGCTTGATGACGGACTCTCATCAGGTTCTTACTAGCTTTGCCAAGTCCTACAAGGATGAGGCTATGTATGATGATCATCTTGAAGTCTTTGACAGTAAGCTGGAGCAATTCCAAGCCCAGTTGGCCAGCGTAGAAAATAAACAAACCTTGAGTCTAGCAGAAGTGGATAAGGAGTGGGACAGTGCCCTAGTCGGACTGTTTACCTTGCATAGGGGCTTTGCCAAAATCAAGGAGCCCAATCTCAAAGCTGCCCACGAAACCCTAACGCCAGTCCTTGCGAAGTATAAGGACATCACCAAGCATACCAACGATGTCGCAACTGCTGAAATCAAGAGTCTCCTCAAAACCCTCAAGGAGGAACCTTATGATGCAGCAGTGACTACCTTGGGTCTTCTGCCGATGCTTACCGCCGTGGCAACAGCTCAGGAAGACTATGACCGGGCAGAAACTCTGGCGCGTGCAGCCAAGTCCAGCAAAGAAGTCGGCAAAACCAAGCAGTTGCGTACCGAGCTCTCCCGTATCTATGACCTCTTTATGCGCTATACCGCAGCCTCCGCAGAAGCCTATCCCGAAAAACTCCACTTTGCTAAACTCCTCAAAGACCTCAACACCATCCGCGACAGCAAGCGCCGCCTATCCAGTCCAAGCAAGAAAACAAAAACGGAACCAGCAGTGGAAGTGGCTGGATAAAGTTAATCCCTTAGAAATGATTTTCTAGGGGATTTTGTTTGGTCTTTTTTACATAAAAACTTTATGAATTGCTTAATAATTGATATAATGGATATATCAACAACATAATCTTTGCTGATATGTGTTTATCGTATTCAGTTCAAAAATAAATCAAAGAAAGACTGATTGAGTAGGCCATCAAACCGATGAGAGTGGGGAGGAAGGAAAAATTATAGGAAACATACTATGGAAAAATTATTAAAAAAATTAGAGTTGGTTTACGGGAAAAATTACTTTCTAAGGAAAGCTGAAAGATATATGTCTAATAAGGCAGATAAGGAGAACTGAATTAAGTAGTAAAGTCACTATCGTTACGACTAACTAAGATTTTCTCAGTTGGAAACTTTGAAGAAAAAGCTTTTGCAGGATACGCTTATTTAAAACAATGGAGGGGTCTATGACTAAAGAAGAAAAACAAAAAACTACTCAAATTTCTTTATTTTTGAATGATGAATCTGCTAAAAAATGTAAAGATTGCTTAAAAGAAAAGCTTGATTATAAGGAATACCTATTAAATAGTAAGATTGGACTAGAGGGAAAAATATTTGTTCACAAATCAGATCCTAAATCGCCCTCTTGGCAGGATGAGTTAAATCAATTATCTGCTGAAGAAATAGAATTTTCTAAAAATGTTCCCAATAAAGCCGTGGTTGTAGTGAAGCGTGGAAAGAGGTTTTTTAGTATAACTTATGGTTATGGTAGAGCAATGCTAAATGATTCAAAGATAGTTAGAAATTTTGGTTTGAAAGTAGCGGCGAATCTAATTGATAAAGACAGAATTAGAAGTGTAAATATTACTAGTATTGAGGATGTTATTGTTTCATCTCAAAGACAGAGTTCTATTTATGCATCTCAAGATTTATTTGATTTAGATACTCGAAAAAATTTACTACAATCCTTCTATATTCTCCCAATCAAGCAAAGTATTAGGAGCAATGGTTGGATAGATACCTTTGGTTATATTTGTGTGTAATTGATCATCTAGATCAGATTTTAACGTTTTTTCTCGCACTTCCAAAATATTATCGATCCATGAGAATCCATTATTTTTATAATCATCTTTTTTATAGCTTCTAAAATAATAATCAATACTTTCTTTAATGTCCTTATTTGCTTTTATATCTTCATTAAATTTTTCCAAATCTTTTTCCAATGACATTGGATTGTAGATAACTGATGAATGATATTTTGTATATTTTGAGTATTGTAAATCGGAAACTCCGTCTAAGCTGTCTTTTATTCCAAATCCTAGCACTAAAAGTCCCATACAACCCATTACACCTATAATTGTCATTGTAAGTCTTAGTTTGTATCTAAAGACATTTCTTAGAGTTGCTTTTTGTAAAAATGAAAGTTCTTTCCATATATATGGTATTTTTTCAAGAAAAACAAAATTTCCGGACTTTGGAGCCTTTGCTCTCATAAGTGATGATATTTTTTCTTTTAGCGTTCTTATACATGTTATATATGACACAAAAGCTGTGCAGAAAATTGCAATTAAAATTCCGACAACAATTATTTGTGGATAGTAACTGTCAAAAACTTTTTTAAATATAAATGCTTTTAGATAGGATCTGTAAACAAGTGGAGAAATCACTTTAAAACCTAAGATAGTACCTATTATCCCTCCAATGATACTTGCTAAAAGTCCATAGTAAAAGTATTGTTTTGCAATGTCGATATTGCTATATCCCAAAGCCTTTAAAGTTCCTATTTGTATTCTGTTTTCATCTACCATTCTAGTCATTGTTGTAAGTGATACCAAAAGGGCTATGAAATAGAAAAATAATGAGAATACATTTGAAACACCATAGATTCCATTTGCTGCAAAATAAAC
>ERZ772926.823-NODE-823-length-16229-cov-9.415358_pt1 | contig 16229 bp, 12 predicted proteins | sample MGYA00511136_ERZ772926 | MGnify/ENA primary metagenome ERZ772926 (study PRJEB29015, sample SAMEA2737917) | human oral metagenome | biome: human oral; feature: human-associated habitat; material: dental | place: China | collected 2153 ... | reverse complement strand
ATGTTTCTCTGCATTTGTGAGGAAAACAATGGATTGGAACGAGATAAAGAGTTGCCGAGATTTTGCAAGATACCTGAATATTCCTTATAAGCACCTTACTTATTTGCTTTATAATCGAAAAATTGATAAATTATATGAAAGTTTTGAAATTCCCAAAAAAAACGGCGGAATTAGGATTATTCAGGCTCCTAAAAAAGAATTAAAAGAAGTTCAACAGCAAATTTTAAAGATACTAGAGAAGCGTGCTTTATCTCTTGAAAAAGAGAATAAGATTTCTTTTAGATTATCCCATGGCTTTATAAAATATAAAAGCATTATTACAAATGCAGAGAAACATAGAAATAAAAAAATAATTTTAAATATTGATATTGAAAATTTTTTCCCAAGCTTTCATTTTGGTAGGATTGTAGGTTTTTTTGAAAAAAATAAAAATTTTAAACTTCCAAAAGAAGTAGCAATATTTTTAGCTCAACTTACAACAGTTGATGGCTCGTTACCTCAGGGAAGTCCCTGTTCTCCAATAATTACGAATTTAATTTGCCAAATTTTGGATTTTCGAATTAGTAAATTAGCGAAGGAATATAAATTAAATTATTCTCGCTATGTAGATGATATGACATTTTCGACTAATAAAGAAAATTTTTTGGATTGTTATCCTGAATTTTTTAGTAAACTTAGTAATGTTCTGATTAAAGCTGGTTTTTCAATTAATGATAAAAAAACAAGAATACATTTTAATAGGAATAGACAAATAGTAACAGGACTTGTCGTGAATAAAAAAATAAATGTTCAAAAAAATTTTTATAAAAATACAAGAGCGATGGCTCATAACCTTTATAAACAAGGGACATTTTTTATTGACGAAAAAGAAGGAACAATTAACCAATTATTAGGGAGATTTAACTTCATTGATCAGCTTGAAAGATATAACAATAAAAACAAAAAGCAACCATCTCTTCAAAAAAATTATATAGAACAACAAAAATATTTGACTAAAGGACAACAGGAAATTAAAGGAGATTTTGGTTATTTAGGAAAATTATCTTCCAGAGAAAAAGAATATCGTAAATTTTTATACTATTTTCATTTCTTTTCAAGTTCTAAGCCAGTCATAGTCACAGAAGGAAAAACAGATAGTAGGTATCTTAAGGCTGCTATGAAGAAATATTTTGAAGATTTTCCTAATCTAATTCAGAAAAATGAAGATGGAACCTTTTTGTTCAAAGTAAAATTTTTAAAAAGAACCTCGTTATTGAAATATTACTTTAAATTTTATGAAGACGGTGCAGATTCTATGAAAAACTTATCTAATTTTTGGCTTACTGGAGAAGAGAACAAGCTTTTTCCGAATTACAATAAGTTTTTTCAAGAATTAACTGGGAGGGTTGCATCGAATCCAATTATATTTCTATTTGATGATGAATTAAGTAATAAAAAATTTAAAAACTTTACATTTATTTCAGATAGAGTTGAAGATATTGAAAAAAAAATAAATAACGATCCTAAAAATAGTGTAAAAAAAATAGTTATAAAAGAAATAAAAACTAGTATTCCTTCAGACTGGCTAAGCTACCGTTCACAGATAGAATATTCAAAACAACCATTTTTAACAGATATAGAAATAAAAGGAGTTAAATAAAATGTTTAAAATAATAATACTGATAATACTATCATTAGCAACAATAAGTTGTGAAAAACCTGAACCCCAAGAAAAAACTTATACAATAGTATTAAATAAAGAAGAATACGAAAAAAGAGTTGCTGAAATAGAAAATGAAATTAATAATAAAAACTATAAAAAAGCTGAAGAAATGCTACTGGAAATAGCCAAATATAATAAAGCGGCATATGTAAAAATAGCGACTATGTACTATGAGGCAGGAAAAACAGATGAAAGTGAAAAATGGTTTAAAATAGCATACGATGAAGGAAATAAAGAAGTAGCAGGAAATCTAGGAGAATTTTATTATGAAAAAAAAGAATATGAAAAAGCAGAACAATATTACAGAGAATATATTAAATTAGGAAATTTAGAAGGATATAGGAATTTAGGATATATGCTTGAAGAATTAGGGAAAACAAAGGAAGCAATAAAACTTTATACAGAAGGAGCTAAGTTAAAGAATACAGATTCGATATATTCTTTAGTAAGAATATATTATTTAAAAAATGATATGCAAAATATGAATTATTGGAAGAATAGATTATTAAATGATACTGAAGTTATTAATCTTAACTCTAATATAGAGAAATATTTGAATTATTTGAATGGAAATGAAAACGAAAGAAAAATAGCAGATTTGTATATGAAATCAGCACAAAATATGATAATGAAAAATTTTTCTGAAGCTGAAAAGGAACAAAAGAAAATGGTAGAATATTCTCAAGATGAATTAGTAACTTTGGCACGATTTTATGATGTATTTGGCGATAAAGCTGTTGGGAAAAAATTATTTAAAGAAGCGTATGATAAAGGATTGAAAGACGCTATTTATTACATGGGAGTTATCGAATTTGAGGAAGGGAATATTGAAAAAGCGAGGGAATATTTTAAAGAATCAGCAATAAAGGAAAATAGAGCTGAGGCACAGATAGAATATGCGGATAAGTTGAAGGAAGAAGGAAATATTGAAGAGGCGGTTAAATGGTATAAAAAGGCTGCTAAACAAAAGGAAGCGAAAGCATTGATAAAACTATGTTCCTATTATTTGGACAAACGTGATATTAAAAAAGCGAACGAAATGGTAAGGAGATTAAAAACAACGAGGGGATTGAAAAATTATACTTTAGAGTATAAAAAATTTGCACATGAATATAAAGAATAAATAAATTTTTTAAAATAATAAATTATAAAAAATTATATTTGAAATAAGGATGGAGAGAATGAAAGTAAATAACTATATCTACACTGATTCAGAAATAATAAAAAATAATGAAGACATATTGAATACAAATGAAAGTACAGGATATTATGAAATATCTTTAAAAGATGATAATTCATTATTGATTTTAAAAAAAGTTGATGAGAAAGCAGAGGAAAATATTCCAGATAATAATTTTAATATTTCCTTTTATAATAAACTTAAAGAATATTTTAATCCATTGGAAATAATACTGGAAGATAAAAAGTTTTATGTAGTAAATAAAGATATTTTTTTAAAAAAGTTAAATGAGAAAACTTTTGATTATTTTAGAAAATATCCAACTAAAATTGAAGCTATTAATAAAATACTTTTTGCAATGAAAGAAAGTCTAAAATATGAAAATCTTGAACAGGAAATGGAAGAAACCAGTATATTTCCCTATCTATTTAAAATAGATGAAATAAAAGATATTGGAAATAAGACAATTGAATCTAAAACTGCTGAGATTTATTCGGGTTACAATATACCTACATTAACGACTTACGTTACTAAAAAAGTCCATAGAAAGAAAATAAAGATTAATTTTGAAGAAAAATTGGATGAAAGTAAAAGTTCTCCTGAGCAGATTAAAAATGCATTTAAACAAATGCTGGAGCTTTCTGAAACAGAACCCTTTGAGTTTGATTTTATCATAAAAGGATATTACATTTATAATACTGAAACAAAAATTGTTGAAAAGATAGAAGTGGATAAGGAAATTAAATTTTATAATATAACTACTTCGACTAAAAGGGTACTGGAATTGGAAGGATTTGATGAAAATGAGAAGGATGAGGGAAGAACGTACGATGAGGCAGTTGGAGAATTGTTTGAATATTTGGATAAGTTGGGGCATAAAAAGGAAATTGATAGACAGGAATTTGAAAATTTTTTAGATGGAATAGCTTTTTCGGAAAAGCCCAAAATTTTTAAGACATTAAAATGGTATATAGAAACGAATAAGATAGGATTTTTGGAACTTATCGAAGGGGAAAGAGACAGGATATATATTTCAGAAAAAGAGGTTTTGAAGGTTTTTGAAGAAATTTTTGATATGTAGTTTTAATTTAAATTAAGGGGTTGAGGATAGAATGAGGAAAATTTTGTTATAAAAACTAAATTGATGAAGAAAGGAAAAAATAAAAATGAGATTATTTTATGAAGACGAATTGAGAAGAAAGTCGTATAACGAGATGTACCAGATTGCAGTAGAGGAAAAACTTGTGGATATATATTTGGAGAATCCTACCAGGGAGGAATTGATAAATATTCTGTTAAAATTTAGAGGGGCAAGGCCAGATTACAGTATTAATAAATATAATGAAAATGGGCTTCCTATGGTTCAAGCTCTGTTTGATGACAAACTAAGCGTTAGGATTCACCACGAAAACGAGATAAAGATACCACACAAGATAATTTTGTATAAGGATTTGAATTTGACAAGGGAAGATAACTATAAGATAATTATTCCTGATAAAATTGGGAATGCAAATGTATTTTTAGTAAATGCAAATAATTATGTTTGTGGAATATTTAATCTTGAAAAGGATCTTGAAAAAAATGATGAATACTATTTGACGTGCAAGACAGAGTTTTTAAGGGTAGAAAAGTTAAGAAATAATAAATTTTCATTTTTATTCTTTAAGTCAGATGACTTGAAATATATTTATAAATTTTATAATACAAAAGAAGATGATGCTTTGCCAACGTATCCGTACAAATTAAATTATTATAAAGTTGATATTGAAAATTTTGAAGTAAGGGAACTGGAGGAGACAAGTACAGTTTTATGTATAGATTTTGGAACTTCTAACACTGCACTAGGAGCATACCTAGATACCAATTATGTAAGGGATTTGCCGACAAATGATATATTGAATGGAAATATAAAAATAAACGAAATAAACTATGTAAAATTTAATGACGGAGAAAGAAGATACAGGGAAATATTGCCGACAATAGCCTATGTCGATGATTGCAGTGATGAGAATAATATAAAGTATTCTTTTGGCTATGATGTAGTTAAAAAACTTGAAATGAATGATTACATTGTGAACGGTTCTCTTTTTTACGGATTAAAGAAATGGGTGCATGATCATGATGAAGTGGAGAAAATAAATGATGAATTTGGGAATATAAGATTTGTGGAAAGAAAAGAAATTATAAAAGCATATTTGAAATACATTGTAAGAAGAGCCGAATATATGTTCAAGTGTAAATTTAAAAAAATACATGCTTCCAGTCCAGTAAGGCTGAAGGAGCAGTTTTTGAATATGTTTCAGGAAATATTTTCTATTGATGTGAAAAATAAGGATGGAAAAGTAACTGGCAAGAAATATGAGTATGAAATAATAACGGACAATGCTATGGATGAAGCGATAGCTGTGCTATACAATACAATAGAGAATCAGATAAAAAAAAGAAGATATATACAAGGGGAAGAATACAGCGCTTTAATTATAGACTGTGGAGGAGGAACAACAGATCTTGCGGCTTGTAAATATGTGATTGACAATGGAAAAATTTCGTATAAACTTGATATAAAGACAAGTTTTGAAAATGGGGATGAGAATTTTGGGGGAAATAATTTGACATACCGATTAATGCAGTACTTGAAAGTTGTACTTGCGGAAAAATATTCAGAAAATAATGAAATATCGGTTAATGACTTAATCCCATATGATAATGATATGATTTATAAAGTTATAGATGAATACGGAATAGAAAAAATATTTGAAAATTTAGACAGGGAATATGAAAAAAGTGAAAAAATAATTCCTACAAAATATTCAAAATTTGAAAATAAAATGAGTGAATCATATAGAAAAATAAAGAATAACTTTTATATGTTATGGGAAGCTGCCGAAAATATGAAAAAAGAATTTTTTACATCCGATGGAAGGCTAAGAACAAGATTTGATATTCCTAAAATTATGGAAAGAGAAAAGGATCTGCATATAACAGAATTGAAAACCTGGAATATTCATATGATGGAAAATGATAAATTTAAAACAATAAATAAATTTCCTGATGAAATTTTTACTATAAAGGAAATAGAAAAAATATTAAAATCGGATATTTATTCAATGCTTAGAAAATTCTTGAATACCTATTACAAGGAAGGTATGCTATTTGAATATTCATTAATCAAGTTAAGTGGACAATCTACAAAAATAAGTACATTTCAGGAAGTTCTAAAGGAATTTGTGCCTGGAAAAATGATAGAGTATAAGGAACTTAGTCACAGGGATGATTATGAATTAAAGTTAAATTGTCTTGACGGAGCAATAAAGTACTTGGATTATAAGAGATTTGGACATATGGATGTAAATATAGAAAATGAAGTGCCTTTAGTACCGTATTCTGTATATGCTGAAAGATATGATGGAGAAAAAATTGAAATGCTTAAAACTTCAAGAAAAGCCAATATACTTGTAAGTCATATAGATAAGTCCAGTTCCGCAATGGAGTTAAAATTATATGTTCACAATGCAGAAGACGAGCTGAAAAAAGAGGTGATTTATAAAAATGTTGATGAATATGAAGAAAAGGATGCGGAAGAAATATTGCCAACTTATGCAGGAATATTCACTCAGAACGAAACAGATAATATTGAAAACAATGTGGTAAGATTTTTCGTATATACTGATATGAACAATTGGGGATTTTATGTAGTTCCAGTTCAAAGACACGGAGATCAGTTATATTTAGGGAAAAAACAATATTTCCCTTATGAAGACAATCTTAATGAAATTTCATATTTTGATGGGGAGCATTAATACTATTACTTTGTAAATAGAAAATAAGCAAAGTTTAAAAAGAGGGGGGAAAAAAATTCAAAAAATTTATATTTTTGAAATAATGATTAAATATAAAAAAGGAGAAGACTTTGATAATAAATAAAAAAGATAATATAATCTGGTTATTACCTTGTATTTTAATTTTTGTAATTTTATTAATGGTTGGAATGTGTACTCCGAGAATAAATGAAAAATATATGGTAGATACTACTAAAAGAGAAACTTTAGAGATATTTACGAAAATGAAAGGTAAAGTTGAAGCTAAAGATTTTTTGTCCATAGGACTTGATGTTCAGCTGCAAGTTGATGATGTTTTTTTTAAGGAAGGTGCTAGGATAAAAAAGGGGGATATTTTAATTAAATTTAGTGATTACAAAGAAAGAGATTTAAATTCAAAAATGCAGGAACTCAAGCAAAATCTGGCTGTCAAAAATTCACAACTAAGATTTTTGAAAAATCAATATGGCGAAGGAGCAGACACTATAAATGATATAAATAACCTTACTGGAGAAATTAAAGCATTGGAAGGAGAATTGATAAAATTAAACAATGAAAGCGGATTAGTACGAAGAGCTATAATAAGTCCAATTGACGGCTATATTGTAAAAATAAATGCCTTGAAGGGACAATATGCTGATTCATTAACTCCGGTGATAGTCCTTGCAAAAGAGCAGGACGTAAAGATTGTCAGTGATCCTGTTAGAGAAAGTCAATTACAATATGTTAATGTAGGAAATACAGCAAGTATTAGTGTAATAAACAATAATAATTCTTATGAAGCTATTTTGTATAAAATAAATGATACAGGTATAGAAAACTTGAAAACACTGGAATTTTTAACTTCAGACTTTAAAAATTTAAGTTTAAATCAGGAAGTAAATATAAGACTGATTCATCAGAAGAAGGAAAATGTAATAACTGTACCAGTAAATGCTGTAGTTAAACGAAAATCTAAAAATGGAAAAACTGATAAATATTATATTTATTTGATAGATAAAAATAATAAAGTTACTGAAAAAGAAGTTCTAGTTGGTATGAATAATGGAGAGAAAATAGAAATTTCTGGTGAAAATATAAAAGAGGGAATGGAAATAGTAGTAAATCCTAATGATAAAATAAAAAATAATGTAATTGTAAAAAGAATAGATTACAAGGAAATAAAGGAAAATAGAGAAAGAGAACTTGAAAAATTACAAAGGGAAAATGAACAAAAGAAAAAAGATATAGAGAAAAATGAAGCTGAGATAATAAGGTTGAAAAGAAATGAAAAGAAATAATGTTTTAAAAATTGCAGGATATTCTATTATTTTAATTTTATTTGTACTATTCATAGGAAAAATTAGTCAAAATGAATACGAAGATGAGGATGATAAAAAGATTTTGGAAATAGAGAAAATTTTAAAGAATAGAGAAGAAAAAAATAATGTAAAAATAAATATTTCTTCTCAAAATGAAAGTTTAGAGACATTAATAATAATGGATACAAATTCACAAGCACAAGAAGAGATAAAAGGGGAAGCTATGGAACATTATCATTATAATATCTCTCAAAATACCCCCAAAATATTAACAAATAAAAATGACAACAACAAAAATTATTCTGTGAATAAATTAAATATTTCCAAACAAGAAATTACACCAAATTATGAAAGTAATAATAATTATATTTCAGAAAATACAAATGAACTCTTTTGGCCTGTATTATCAACTGAAATAACAAGTAAATATGGAAAAAGAGTACATCCTATATCAAATAAAGAAAAAATTCATAATGGAATTGATATTAAAGCGGTAACAGGAGCTGCCGTAATGTCGTCAGTAGATGGAACAGTAACTTATGCTGGAAGGAATGGAGGATATGGTAATTTCATTGAAGTGAGAAGAAGAGATGGATTAACTGTGAGATACGCTCATTTAAATAAAATAAACACAGCTGTAGGAAATAACGTAAAAATGGGAGATAAAATAGGAGAGGTAGGAAGTACGGGAGTAAGTACAGGTTCCCATCTTCATTTTGAAGTTTTAAAAGATGGAAACTCAGTTAATCCGATGGATTTTGAATATAGATAAATTAGAAAAATTAAAAGGAATCATCCCAGTTTAAATTAATAAATATTTAATTTTTTTAAATATAGATTGTATAATATATTGCGACAAATCAAAAAAATTATCGTAAAAAAGTAGCTGAAATGATATAATAAATATTTTTTTATCAAGATAAACAAATTGAATGTCTTTAATTAAAATAAAATAAGTATACTGGTAACAAATTAAATTATAAACCCTTTAAAATATAGACTTTGAAGGACTTTTGAATATTCCAACGAGAAACTAATATTGAATGAATCATCAGAAGGAGAGTTCGAGCTAGTAGTTAAGCAAAGCCCAAATTCAGTAAATAGAGTTGAAGTAGGAGATCCAATATATTTCTTAGAGAAACAGTTTAAGAATGTGCTTTCGGATAGTGTTCCAAGTGGAGGGGGGAGCGATAAAAATGTTGGTAAATAAAAAATTAATATTGTGCTATATTGTTGCAGTAAGCAGTTTTCTAAATGCAATGAAACTATCAGAAATCCCTCAACTAAATAAATTAGAGAATTATAATGAAATAAAAAATGTCGAAGTAGAACGAGTAGTAGATTATGATAATTATGACAGAAATGGTAAATATGTATATGTACATGGTGAAACAATTCCATTTTCAGGTGTAGCAATAAAAAGGAATAAAAGCAATATAATAGGATTGTACTTTTATGAAAACGGTAAAGCTGAAGGTCCAGCATACGTGTATTATCCAAATGGTAAATTTAATTTTGATAGATTTTATAAAGATGATATAACACAAACAAGCGTTGAATATAGACAAAATGGAACAAAATTCAGAACATATAAAGCAGTAGATGGTTTAAATGGAATAAGAACAGTATATTATGAAAATGGAAAAGATATAAAAACAGTTCTTGAGGTAACGCAAGATTACAGCCAACAAGGAATGATAAACTATATCTTAAATGGTAAATTAAAAGTATACAATAAGCAAGGGCAACTACAAGGTATTTTTAATTTTAAAAATAATTCAATGGCAGGACTTTCTCAGGAGATTTATTATCCAAATGGAAAGGTAAAATATTATGCGATAGCCAAAGATAACAATCAAAAAAATCCGACATTTACCCAAAAAGCCATTTCATACTATGATAATGGACAGGAAAAAGAAAATTGCGATGAGGTTGATAGTGGAATGTGGATGTGTAAGAAGTATGATAAGAATGGGAAGTTTAAAGGGGAAGTGCAGAAAGGTGGGCAACCGATAGAAACAAGTAATTTATGAGGGTATTGAATATATTATTTCAGTAGAGTTGTTTTTTGTATTAAAAATATAAAGTTAATAGTTATAAAATTTATTATAAGGAAGGGAAAAAATGGGAAATACTTTAAAGAAAAAAGAATTAATAAAAGTTATTGAGCAAGCATTAGATAGCGGTGAATTAGCAATTTTTGCTGGAGCAGGACTTTCAATTGATGCGGGGTATTGTTCTTGGCAAGATTTACTATCTGAAGCAGCTAAAGAGATTGACTTGGATATAGAAAGAGAAAGTCATGATTTAATTTCGTTAGCTCAGTTTTATTGTAATATTAAAAAAAGAAATGCAATTGATGAGTTGTTAACAACTAAATTTCCGACAAATGTGAAACCAACGGAAAATCATAAATTATTATCACAACTTCCAATCTCAACTTATTGGACGACAAATTATGATACTTTAATTGAAGATGCTTTAAAAAATAATAATAAAAAAGTATCTGTTAGAAAAAGTGATAAGGATTTACAATTATCATTTAAGAATTATGATTCTATAGTGTACAAAATGCATGGAGATATTTATAGTCCTTCTAAAGCTGTAATAACAAAAGATGACTACGAAGAATATGGGATTAATAGTAGAAAATTATTTAGAGATGTTTTAGAAGGTAATTTGTTGACAAAAACATTTTTATTTTTAGGATTTAGTTTTAGTGATCCAAATTTTAATTTTGTGATAAGTAAAATGAGAGTATTATTAGGGGATAGCAGCAGAGCGCATTATTGTATATTAAAGAACATTTCTAAGCCAAATAAAGATGACTATAGAGAACAAGAAAAATATGAAATTGCTATTAGAGATTACAAGTACTCTTCAATAAAGCAAGATTTACAAATAAATGATTTAAATAGATATGGTATAAAAGTATACTTAATTGATAATTATAGTGAGATAACAGATATATTGAGAACATTGTTAAATAAATATAGGAGAAAAACAGTTTTTATTTCAGGTAGTGCAGAAAAATACAGTCCAATAAGTGAAAAAAAAGCTCAAAATTTTATTCGGAAATTATCATTTGAATTGGTAAAAAATGGATATAAAATTGTTAATGGATATGGCTTAGGAGTGGGAACTTATGTAATAAATGGAATTACTGAGTATTGTTATGATCATAGAGAAATAGATATTGAAAATCGTTTAAAATTAATGCCATTTCCATTAAGTGCAATTGATAATAAAGATTTAAAGGATACTTGGGAAAAGTATAGGAAAGAAATGATTTCTAAATGTGGAATTGCAATTTATATATTTGGAAATAAGAAAAAAAATGGAGAAATTTTAAATGCAGATGGTGTAAAAAAAGAATACGCTATTGCGGAATCTTATGAAATAGTGAATATACCTTTAGCATTTACAGGTTATACGGCTAAAGAATTATATTCTATAAATAGTGATAAGATTAATAGTATAATAGGTAAAGAAAAAACGAAATATATTACTGAATTTTTTGAAGGAAACACTAATGTTGAGGAAATAATAAAAATAATAAATAAACTTAATAATAAGGAGGAGTGATCATATAACAAGAAAAATATTTTTTAGTTTTTATTATAAAGAAGGTATTAATAGATTAATAGTTATACGGAAGTTGAATTACATAAGGAAAGAAAGTGAATGTTTTTATTGAAAAGTCAAAATTTAAAAAAATTAATTTAAAATGTTTATAAATGAATAGGTTATTTTTTAATAGTGTATATAATAATATGGACAGGAGTGACATGTAAAAAAAAGAGAAATAATTTATTAAAAAAGAAAGGAAATTTCAAAAAGAGATATTTGAGCAAGGAGAGTTTAGAAAATATAGGATTGGTAATTTACAAGAATCATATACATTGATAGAAATACAACTATATTTGAAATAATTTTTGGAGAAACTGCAGAAAGAATAAAGAAAGTTGCAATTGCAATAAGTTTATTTTGTTAGCTGTCAATGCGACAATTAAGTCCAAATGGTGTAATTGGGAACTTGGTTTTGATGCACTTAAAGGGAGGAATGTTGTGTTATTTCTCATGAGACTATCAAGATAATAAATACATGGATTCATATATAAGTTATTTTTATGAAAATGAAAAGGATTCATTAGGAAAATCTGTAAAGAAGGGGTATTATATTATTGCTGAAATTAATAGGAAGAAGAGAATAATTAAATTTTTAGATGTTGATAAAGCAGACAACAGATAAATAGAATAAAAAGGCAATAAAATATTTTGATTATGTAATAATAATTAAACAGTAAGGAGAAGAGAAATTTTCTCTTTCTCTTTAATCAATTTTACCAAGTGAGAGTGTCGAAAATTTTGTGTAAATATATATACAAATTCAGTAATATAAGAATTTTTTAGATGATTTACACAAAAAAGTCTACACTCTCTACCAAGTTGAAGGTTTGTTGTTAATGCAATCTTCAATTAAATTTTCAATGTTATTTTTTATATCATTGTATACACATTTACTTGAAGAATAAGTTGAATCAAAACATTTGACGTATTTAGAAAGTTTTTCATTATTTTTATTTGGAATATAATCAAATGGATTATTTCCTTTGTTATCTTGTATACCTGAAGAGTTTCCTAGTTTATGAATATAGATACCAACAATTCCTTTGTTCAATTCATAAGCTCTTTTAATTTCATAATTTATCCATTTTCTGTTTGCGGTTTTTTGTCCTATTAAAACAACTAAACAAGAACGCAGCTTTAGTTGTTCGTCAATCCATTCTTTGATTTTATTGTCTGTTTTTTCTTTCACTTCCTCCCAATCATTATCTGAAAAAGTAGAGCTTCCATCTACTTTTCCCATATTACGAATTTGTCCTGCTCTCCAATTATCATTAGTGTAATGAAAACTAAAAAAAACTTGTCTTTTTGGCATAAAATCCTCCTTAATTTGATAATTATAAAATTTTACATTTTATTAATTATAGCATATTTATAATTTTTTTTCATTTAAATAGTAGAAATAATTAAAACTATTTTTATAGAGTATAATTTAAATACTATGAAATTTAATTTCCATTTTTAAATGAAGTTTAGTATTAGTTATAGTAATTTTATTTTTATTTTGAAATAAAATATAACTTAAAATCTTAAAATAAATTTACTCTAAAAAATTTAAATTAATAGTGAGAATTTGAAGTTTTTATGAAAAGAAATTTTAAAAAAGTAACTGAAATTTTACTGGCAACTTACTGACAACTTTTATCTTTCAAATACACATTTTTAGCTAAATAACTATGCGTGGGCACCATTTAAATAAAAAAATAAATATAGTATTTATATTAGCATAAAAATTCATGGATTTATTATGAATAGTTTATGTTTTTTTTTGTTATAATTATATGTTATAATAATTATGAAGTATTTTAGAAATACTAAAAAATGGAGAATAAATAAAAATAAGGAATTTTTATTATAATTTTTGTTAGTACTATTATTGCAAGTAAGAGAAAAATAAGAAAGAGTTAAATGAAAAGAAAATAATATAGAAAATATTCAATCTGAAAATAATTATCCAGATAAGAAAAAATATAAGATACAAGGTATTTAAGTTAAATGAGAAAATTTTACAACATCTATATATAAGAACATGATGTTAGGATTTTGAAAAATTATAAATTAAATAAAAACTGCACTCAAAACTCAAATGAGATAAGAGATACAGTTTTTTTAGTTTGAGGGTATGTAAAAATTGTTGCATAAACACAAAAATATAATATAAATTTTTATCAATCTTTGTTTTCATTTTTACCAAAATTTTCAATTTTCAAATTTACTGAAAAATCTTTTTATTTTGTCTTTAAATGAATGTGCCTTTTTGTAATTTTTCTTATTGTCAAGCGAACCATCAAATTCACGTAAAATTTCCTTTTGCTTGTCAGTAAGATTTGTTGGAGTTTCTACTTTTATTTCTACAATTTCATCTCCTCTGTTTTCACTTCGGCTATATTTTATTCCTTCATTTTTCAATCTAAAGATTTTTCCGTTTTGAGTCCCTTCTGGAATTACAATTTTTTTCTTTCCATTAAGTGTAGGTACTTCTACTTCTCCACCTAAAATAGCCGTTGTCATTTTTAAAGGAACTTCACAACGAATGTCATATTCGCTTATTCTATCAAAAATATCATGTTTTGCAACAGTTATATATACTCTTAAATCTCCAAAGATTCCACCATTTGCCCCTGCATCTCCACATCCTCTTACTATTAATTTTTGTCCAGTTTGAAGACCTGACGGAAATCTTACCTTTTTCGTAAATGTTTCTCTTTCCAAACCTGTTCCATGACAAGTATGACATTCTTTTTCAGGTATTTTTCCAGTTCCATGACACTTATCACATTCCTGTATTCCACTTGCCATTCCAAATAATGTTCTTTGTTGGATTTTTATATGCCCTGAACCATTACATTTGTCACATGTTTTTGTACCGTGTCCAGGTTCAGCACCGCTTCCATGACAAGTGTGACATTGTCCATTTCTTTTATATTTCAATTCTTTTTCTACACCAAAAGCTACTTCTTCAAGAGTTAATGTTAAATTATATCTTAAATCATCCCCTCTATGTACTCTTGGTCCTTGACTTTGTTGACCTCTTCCACCAAAAAAACTTCCAAAGCTTCCAAAAATATCTCCTAAATCTTCAAAATCAAATCCGCCAGAACCGCCAAAACTTTGTCCTCCGAAGCCTTGTCCACCAAATCCGCCAGCTCCAGATCCTCCATTTTCAAATGCTGCATGTCCATACTGATCATAAGCCGCCCTTTTTTGAGGATCACTTAACACTTCATTTGCTTCCTGTACTTCCTTAAATTTGGCTTCAGCTTCAGGATTATCCTTATTTCTATCTGGATGATATTTTTTTGCCATACTCCTGTACGCTTTTTTTATATCCTGTTCTGAAGCGTTTTTGGGTACGCCAAGTACTTCATAATAATCTCTTTTTGCCATTTTCTATCTTTTATCCTTTCCACTTCTGCAAATTTTATTTTATCTGTTTTTATTTTTATAAATTATAATTATTTATTCAAAAACTTTAATTTCATTTCTTATATAATAAATTTAAATACTTCCAATTAAACTTATTAATCCAAATAATATTAACATTTCATTAGTTATATTTTCTACACCCCTAAAGTATAATATAGAACCTGAATTTTTATAAAATATAAATAACACTGTTAAAGCAATTAATAAATATAAAACTCCTGTAATGGGATCCTTTCCTTTCCCAGACTCTCTTATTTTATTAAAAACTGAACTAATTGAAATAAATATGAAAACTCCATATAAAAATGATTTGAAACTTACATCCAATTGAAATATATGAATTAAAACTAATAAAAAAGTTTCAATAATCGCATTTTCAAATCCTGCTTTTAGCGATTTACCAACAAAAAAACAAATGCCTAACACAATTAGAAAATATATAAATATATTTAAATTTGAAAAGTTAATGCCATAATTATAGAATAATCTTCCAAATGAAAATGCACCTACAAAAATTGCAAACTTTTTAAAATTATTTTTTAGTATTTCTAACATTTTCACTTCCTTCTATTATAATTCCAAAAAATATTTTTTAATTTGTCAGGAACTTATAATTTTTTTGTTTTATAGCTGGCATCCAAAAAATTATAATCATCTAATAATTGGCTTTACAGCTAATTGAATATATTATAACCTAATTTGTCAATAAAACCAATAAAAAATTTAAATTTTTGTTTATTTTTTTCCTTCAATAACTAATTTTGCAAAAAATTCCTCTCCAGCTTCCAATTTCAAAATTCCAATTTTTTCTTCTAATTTTCCGCTCGTATTCTCAAAATCAGAAATTCCATACCAAGGCTCTATGCACACAAACGGAGCTTTCGACTTGCTCCAAAATGCGACATAAGGAAAACCTTTATATTCAACACTTAATTTTTTTGAATTTTTACTATTTTTTATCGCAACCTTTTCTGATTTCAAGCCTTCAAAAATTATCGCATCATCATCAAACACCGTTTCAGTAATATGCAATTTATTTTCATTATTCAAGCAGTCCACCTTTTCATCTAAAACAAGCCCTTTTTCATTCAATTTATACTTCTGTGAAGTTTCATTCTTTTCAAATTCCAAATAATAATCACTCAATTTTATGTCATCATTTACATCAAGTGCAA
>ERZ772926.819-NODE-819-length-16279-cov-4.364583_pt1 | contig 16279 bp, 21 predicted proteins | sample MGYA00511136_ERZ772926 | MGnify/ENA primary metagenome ERZ772926 (study PRJEB29015, sample SAMEA2737917) | human oral metagenome | biome: human oral; feature: human-associated habitat; material: dental | place: China | collected 2153 ... | reverse complement strand
TGCACTGTCTGCCCGCCTATCGGGGAGAGGAGATCACGGAGGATGTCTTTGAGGAGTTTGCCGATGTGATCTTTGACGAGGCGGAGAACCGCCTCCACGTCCAAAAGGCGATCATGGCACTCGTTATGGGTGACTGATTTATATTTCTAAGGAGATGTTTCAAACATGGCAAAGCAGATCAAAAAAGTAGTTCTGGCATATTCCGGCGGTCTCGATACGTCGGTCATCATCCCGTGGCTGAAGGAACACTATGACAACTGCGAGGTCATCGCTGTCTGTGCAGATGTCGGGCAGGGAGAGGAACTCGATCCCGTGCATGACAAGGCACTTGCTTCCGGCGCGTCGAAGGTGCACATCGTCGATCTCACGAAGGAGTTCCTCGAGGAGTATGTTTGGCCGACGCTCAAGGCGGGTGCTGTCTACGAGGGAAAGTATCTGCTCGGTACATCGTTTGCGCGTCCCGTGATCGCAAAGGCACTCGTCGATATCGCAAAGCGTGAGGGTGCGGACGCAATCGCGCACGGCGCGACGGGCAAGGGCAACGATCAGGTACGCTTCGAGCTGACCGTGAAGGCACTCGCACCGAACCTCCAGATCATCGCCCCGTGGCGCGAGTGGGATCTCGATTCCCGTACGGCTGAGATCGAGTATGCAAAAAAGCACGGCATCCCCGTTGCGACGGAGAACAAGACGTACAGCATGGATCGCAACATCTGGCATCTCTCCCATGAGGGCTCCGATCTTGAGGATCCCGCGAACGAGCCGAAGAACTCCATGTTCCTCATCTCCTGTGCGCCGGAGGCTGCTCCGGATGCGCCGGAATACGTCTCCATCTCGTTCGAGAAAGGCATTCCTGTTGCTGTCAACGGTGAGAAACTAGGTGCAGTCGAACTCTTGACGAAACTCAACGAAATCGGTGCGCGAAACGGTGTCGGCATCGTCGATATCTGCGAGAACCGTCTCGTCGGCATGAAGTCGCGTGGCGTCTACGAGAATCCGGGCGGCTCCATCCTCTACTATGCGCACCGTGAACTCGAGTACCTCTGCCTCGACCGTGCAACCTATCACTACAAGGAAGGAATGGCGATCCGCTACGGTGAGCTCGTCTACGACGGCATGTGGTTCTGCCAGCTGCGTGAGGCACTTGCCGCGTTCGTGGACAGCACACAGGAGACCGTGACGGGTGAGGTGCGCCTCAAACTCTATAAGGGCAATATCATCTCCGCAGGAGCCACGTCGCCGTATTCGCTCTACAGTCAGGAGTTCGTTACGTTCGAGCATGACGACGTCTACAATCAGGCAGATGCAGGCGGCTTCATCAATCTTTTCGGTCTGCCGCTTAAGGTGCGTGCACTCATGCAGGAGGGGCTGAATAAATGAGCGAGAAGCTCTGGGGCGGTCGATTCTCCAAGACAACCGATGAGATGATCAATGAGTTCCAAGCCTCCATTCAGTTCGATCGTCGGATGTACCGCGAAGACATTGCGGGATCGATCGCGCACGCAGCGATGCTCGCGCAGGTGGGAATTCTCTCCGAGGAGGATCGTGCGGCCATCGAAAAGGGGCTGCGTGACATCCTCGCGCAGATCGAGCGCGGAGATTTTGCGTTCAGTGTCGAACTCGAAGACATCCACATGAATATCGAAAAGCGCCTTACAGATGCGATTGGGGAGGCAGGCAGCCGTCTTCATACGGCACGCAGCCGCAACGATCAGGTGGCACTTGATACGCATATGTTTGTGCGGCACGCTGTTGTGGACGTGCTGGATCGTATCAGGGAACTTCAACATGCACTTGTCGAATCGGCGACGGCGAACAAGGAGGTCATCATGCCGGGCTACACGCATCTGCAGCGTGCTCAGCCCATCCTCTTTGCCCATCACCTTATGGCATATTTTGGTATGCTCGTGCGTGACTTTGAACGATTTCAAGGAGTATATGCGCGGACGGATATTATGCCGCTCGGCGCAGGCGCGCTTGCAGGAACGACACTGCCGATCGATCGATCCTTTGTCGCGAAGCGGCTGAACTTCGAGCGCATCTATACGAACAGTCTGGATGCGGTCAGCGACCGTGACTACATTCTCGAATTCCTCTCTGCGGCATCCATCCTCATGGTTCATCTCTCACGTCTCTCGGAGGAGATCATCCTCTGGTGCTCGCGTGAGTTCTCCTTTGTCGAGTTGGACGATGCACACTGCACAGGCTCCTCCATGATGCCCCAGAAGAAGAACCCTGATGTCTCCGAACTCGTGCGCGGCAAAACGGGACGCGTCGTCGGTCATCTCATGGCGATGCTCACGGCAGTGAAGGGGCTCCCACTCGCCTACAACAAGGACTTGCAGGAGGATAAGGAGGGGCTGTTTGATACCATTGACACGGTGAAGTTCAGCCTTGCCGTCTACGCACAGCTCATCCGCGGGATGAAGGTTCGTGCGGATGTCATGCGTCATGCCGTCGAAGCGGACTTCTCGAATGCGACTGACCTCGCGGACTACCTTGTGCGTAAGGGGATGCCGTTCCGTCAGGCACACAGCGTCTCGGGACAGGCGGTCGCGCTCTGCATTGAGCGCGGCATCTGGCTTGCAGACCTGCCGCTCGCGGATTATCAGAAACTCTCCGCGCTCTTTGCGGAGGATATTTATGAAGCCATCCGTCCAGAGACTTGCGTCGCATATCGGAACTCTTACGGAGGCACTTCGTATGAGCAGGCAGAAATGCAGTTGGATGCGGCATGTGATCTGATGGCAGAGGAGCAAAGTTGTATTGCGGTACTTACGCAGAAGCAAGAAATTCTCTAAGATTTTCCTTTTGGCGTTAGGTTCTAAAAATTCATTGAATCGTAAATAAATATTAATGAACTTCTAACATATACGGTAAATAATACAAATATAATTGAAAGGAGGATTACGATGAAGAAGTATGCAGTTCTGGCTGCGGCAATTGCTCTGTCTGTTTCCTCAGCGACAATGGCAGCGCCGCTCAATCATCTTGATACGCACGATACGGCGGTTGGTGTCGGTACGAAGGAAGCTTATATTGAGCATAAGGCGACGGATGAGATCACGATCGGTGTGGTGCGTAATGATCGCGATGAGTACGGCAATCCGAAGGATGTCTACATGCAGTACAATATTCTTGATCAGAACATTCGTCTGCTCGGCGGCTACCGTTGGAACATGAAGCAGGAAACCGGGAATAACGTCTTTGCGGGGCTGGGGCTCAGCACGCCGACGGTACTCGGCTTCAATGCGTATGCGTCCTATATTGCCGGCAAGGATTTCAATGAGACTCAGGTTGGACTGAATAAGTCCTTGATCGCCAATCTGGATCTCAATGTGAATTATCACAACTTCAAGCCGGATCACGGCAGCCGTGAAAACGGCGTCGGGGTCGGTCTGACGATGCGTTTTTGATTGTATTCACCATCCAGTCGGGCACTCTCTGCAAGATGCAGGGAGTGCCTTTTAAAATTTTATTTGCATTGTTTGAGGTGGGATGGTAAAATACTCCCTAAGTGAATGGATCGGATCATTTTTCTTGCAGTTTTCGGCATTGCTGTGCGGTCGTATTTTTTCACGGCAAGATGAACGGAAACCGCGTTTTCCCATGTGGCGACGATGGAGAAGAGACTTCTTCGGTCGCTGTATTTTCGTGTGGGTGAATTCTGATTTCATGATCGAATGGATAAGCAAGCATTTGATAAGAGGGACATGATGAAGATGTTCCGTATTCTATGGGGGTGTGTTTTTTGTCGTTAAATCGTAATGGCAATCATGGTAAAAATGTGCAGAAGGTACAGGTTATACCGCTCGGCGGTCTTGGCGAAATCGGAAAGAACATGACTGCCATCCGCGTGGATGATGAGATTCTCGTTGTGGATTCCGGGCTTATGTTCCCAGAGGAGGATATGCTCGGAATCGATCTCGTCATTCCGGATATTACCTATCTGATCGAAAACAGGGAGAAGGTTAAGGCGATTGTTTTGACGCATGGGCATGAGGATCATATCGGAGCTCTGCCCTACGTGATGAAGCAGATTCCCGTACCTGTCTATGGGACACGCCTGACGCTCGGGATTCTCGAGGGACGTCTCAAGGAAAACGGCGTCGACTCGAGCAATCTGCACTCCGTGATGGCAGGGGATATCATCAATATCGGCTGCTTCAGTGTCGGTTTTATCCGCGTCAACCACTCGATTCCAGATGCGGTCGGTCTGTCGATCAAGACTCCCGTCGGAATGATCGTCCACACGGGCGATTTTAAGCTCGACTATACGCCGGTCGATGGACAGATGACAGATTTTCGCCGCTTCTCTGATCTCGGCAACAAGGGGGTTCTGCTCCTTCTTGCGGACAGTACGAACGCGGAGCGTGAGGGGCATACGGCAAGCGAGCGCACGGTTGGTGCGGCGTTTGACAAGTCGTTCCACAATGTACGTGGACGTATCATTGTTGCAACGTTTTCCTCAAATGTGCATCGCATCCAGCAAGTCATTGACACGGCGGTCAAATACAAACGCCGTGTCGCCGTCCTCGGACGCAGTATGGAGAATGTCGTCGGCATCTCCCTTGAGCTCGGTTATCTGAATGCACCGGAGGGCACGATCATCGGCATTGATGAGATCAACAATTTCCGCCCTGAGCAGATCGTCGTTGTGACGACGGGCAGTCAGGGGGAGCCGATGTCTGCGCTTTCGCGCATGGCAGCATCTGATCACCGTAAGATCACGATTGTGCCGGGTGATACAGTTGTCATCTCTGCAACGCCGATTCCGGGCAATGAGAAGCTGGTCTCCAAGACGGTGGACAATCTGATGAAGCTCGGCGCGAACGTTATCTATGGGCGTGACAAGGGAATCCATGTCTCGGGGCACGGCAGCCGCGAGGAGTTAAAGCTCATGCACAATCTTGTGCGTCCGAAGTTTTTTATGCCCGTGCACGGCGAGTACCATCATCTCGTGCAGCATGCAAGTCTTGCCCGTGAGCTCGGGATGCCGAAGGAGAATATTTTCATCAGCGAGAACGGGCAGATTCTCGAGTTTACGAAAGAGAAGGGGCAGGTTGTCGGTCGCGTGCAGTCCGGCATGGTCATGGTTGATGGTCTCGGTGTCGGCGATGTGGGCAATATCGTCCTGCGTGACCGCAAGGTTCTGTCTGAAGACGGCATCTTCATCGTGGCCCTTACGGTCAACCGTAAGGAGAAGAAAATCATTTCCAAAGCCAAGGTTCATACTCGCGGATTTGTCTATGTCAAGAAGAGTCGTGACATCCTGCGGGAGAGCACTGACCTGATCAATAAGACAGTGGAAGACTATCTAGCTCAGGAAAGCTTTGACTGGGGTGAGCTCAAGGGAGCGGTTCGTGATAGTTTGGCTAAGTTCCTCTTTGAGCAGACCAAGCGCCGACCGGCTATTCTTCCAGTTGTCATGGAAGTTCGCTAGAGTCACTCGAGGGAGCAACTTTCCCAGTATTTTGCAGAGAGAAAGTCGAATATCGGCTTTTTCTTATCTTTTGGCAGTCGCAGAACAGGCTTTGCTTTCAGAGTGTGGCTGGCTGTGCTGCCTAGTCAAGAATAGTAGTTTTTACGAGAGGAGAAAAAGATGGCAGTGATGCAGATAGAATATTATTCAGAAGCCTTGGAGATGGAGTGGGGAGTCAATGTTCTCTATCCAGATGCGTCGCGCGTGGACAAGCCAGATGATAAGGATATTCCTGTTTTGTATCTGCTTCATGGTATGAACGGTAATCACAATAGCTGGCTCAAGCGCTCAAATATCGAACGTCTGGTTCGCTCGACTAACCTGATTGTTGTCATGCCGAACACCAGCAATGGCTGGTACACCAATACTCAATACGGTTTTAACTATTACGAGGCTATCGCTGAAGAGCTGCCACGGGTGCTCAAGCGCTTTTTCCCCAATATGTCTGACAAGCGGGAGAAGAATTTTATCGCTGGTCTTTCCATGGGCGGATACGGAGCCTTTAAGCTGGCTCTGAAGTCTAACCGGTTTTCATACGCGGCTAGTCTTTCAGGGGCTTTGAGTTTTCTTGATAGTCATCCAGATGATGTTGAAATAGCAACACCAGCCTATTGGCGAGGAGTTTTTGGAGACTTTAAAGATTGGACCAGCAGTCCTCATTCGCTGGAGAGCATAGCCAAGCAATCTGATAAAAAGACCAAGCTTTGGGCATGGTGTGGCGAAGAAGATTTTCTCTACAAGGCAAATCAGGAGGCTGTGAAAAATCTTCAAGACTTAGGCTTGGAGATTACTTACAGCCACAGTCCTGGTAAGCATGAGTGGTATTACTGGGAAAAGCAGATGGAGCAGGTTTTAGCTTGGCTGCCGATTGACTTTGTCCTCGAAGAAAGACTGTCTTAAAAAATCATGCGATTCAGCGGATTCTGGGTCGAGAATGTGATATAATAATAACGTTTGAATACGAAAGCAGGGGCAAGACATTCCTGCTATTCCCAAATAGGAGATCGAAAATTGACAAAAGATATTCGAGTGCGTTATGCACCAAGTCCAACGGGACTTTTACACATCGGAAATGCGCGGACCGCGCTCTTTAACTACCTCTATGCTCGTCATCATGGCGGAACTTTTATCATCCGTATTGAAGATACAGACCGCAAGCGCCATGTCGAAGACGGGGAACGCTCCCAGCTAGAAAACCTCCGTTGGTTGGGGATGGACTGGGATGAAAGCCCAGAAACACATGAAAACTATCGCCAATCAGAACGTTTGGAATTGTATCAAAAATACATTGACCAATTGCTAGCAGAAGGAAAAGCCTACAAATCTTATGTTACAGAAGAAGAATTGGCTGCCGAGCGCGAACGCCAAGAGGCAGCTGGCGAAACACCGCGCTACATCAATGAATTTCTGGGAATGACCGAAGACGAAAAAGCTGCTTACATAGCAGAACGTGAAGCAGCGGGCATCATTCCAACGGTTCGTCTGGCTGTCAATGAAGCTGGCATTTACAAGTGGCAGGACATGGTCAAGGGCGATATTGAGTTTGAAGGTGGTAATATCGGTGGCGACTGGGTTATCCAAAAGAAAGACGGCTATCCGACTTACAACTTTGCCGTTGTGATTGATGACCATGACATGCAAATTTCCCACGTTATCCGTGGGGATGACCACATTGCCAATACACCTAAGCAACTCATGGTCTATGAAGCGCTTGGTTGGGAAGCACCAGAGTTTGGTCACATGACCCTGATTATCAACTCTGAAACGGGTAAAAAGTTGTCAAAACGCGATACCAATACCTTGCAGTTTATCGAGGATTATCGCAAGAAGGGCTACTTGCCAGAAGCAGTCTTTAACTTCATCGCTCTTCTCGGTTGGAATCCTGGTGGCGAGCATGAAATCTTCTCTCGCGAAGAACTCATCAAGCTCTTTGATGAAAACCGCCTCAGCAAGTCTCCAGCAGCCTTCGACCAGAAAAAGATGGACTGGATGAGCAATGAGTACATCAAGAATGCAGATTTTGAGACAATCTTTGCCATGGCAAAACCGTTCTTGGAAGAAGCAGGACGCTTGACTGACAAGGCTGAGAAATTGGTAGAGCTCTACAAACCACAAATGAAGTCAGTGGATGAAATCGTTCCATTGACAGACCTTTTCTTCTCAGATTTCCCAGAGTTGACGGAAGCTGAGAAAGAAGTGATGGCCGGTGAAACGGTACCGACTGTGCTGACAGCTTTCAAGGAAAAATTAGAGGCCATGTCTGATGAGGACTTCAAGTCAGAAAACATCTTCCCACAAATCAAAGCAGTCCAAAAAGAAACAGGAATCAAGGGTAAAAACCTCTTTATGCCGATTCGGATTGCTGTTTCAGGTGAAATGCACGGACCAGAGCTACCGGACACGATTTACCTGCTAGGTCGCGAAAAATCTATCCAGCATATCGACAATATGTTGAAAAAAATTCAATAAGATTAACCAGCTTTCGAGCTGGTTTTTGCTTTCAAAATTTTCACTTTTATGTCACAATTAGATTAAAAGTATACCAAAATATGGTAAGGAGGCAAAGATGAAAAAATGGATGATTATCTTGGCCGGAGCACTGACAGCCTCACTCGTGCTGGTAGCCTGCGGTCAAAAGAAAGAAGAGCCGACTTCGACTTCTAGCACTTCTAAAGTCAGTTCGACTAGCTCGACTTCTTCTAAAAAGTCTGAAAAAAGTGCAGGCTCGACAGACAACTCTGGGGAGGTGGGAAGTCAGGAAGGTTCGGTTTCCAGCACCCAAGAGCCTGCGGTCACTTCCAGTTTGGATATGCAGGCGATAGCTTCTGGGGATTTTTCTAGCATGATTGGTACCTGGCAGGATGCCAATGGTGTTAGTTATACATTTGATGAACGAGGTATCGTGTCAGATGTCGCAAAGCTAGAGACAGATTACGCTAAACTTGATGAAAATGGCCTTTACCTAGTAGGGATTCGCTGGAATAATTTTACAGGTGCTGCTTTTCTCATCATTCCTGCAGGAAAGAGCTTACCTGCAGATAAGACGGCCGATGGAACGGATCCTACTGATACCAGCCAAGATCGCTTCATCATTGCCCAAAGTATCTCTGAGCATCCAGACGTTTTTTATCGTGTGAAATAAGGAGTCTTAACAGACTCTTTTTTTCTATTTCTAAGTTCATTATATAATATAGTAATTTTGAATAAAAATTTAAATTTTGATTATATTTGGATAAATATTAAAGTAAGTGGTAAGAGTTTTTAGAATAAGAAATAATCCTGTATTTATGGGGAGAACGGAGAAATCTGTTCTCCTTTTTGTTCGCTTAAAATCTCATAAAGAAGGGAGTCTTACCATGAAGGAATTGGAAATTGTGATGAATATTAACACTTTAGAAATCTATGAAGTCATTGACCACGATCAGGAAAAGAATTCAGATGTAACTGAAGAAAATGGAGATTCTATTTCTAGTCAAAAGGAGTCACAAACTATGTTTCGTCAAATGAATTTATTTGAGGAAATGAACTTGGTAAATACGTCTTAAAAAGTTCTTACAACAAGGTATAACTAGGAGGCTAGAATGATTAGAAATAAATTTTATGATCAGTTGATCAGTAGCGAGCCAATGGGTTTCATTGATCCTCTAACTGATTTAGGTGAGTTTGATTCTATTCAGATGAAATTCAAAGATCCTGTTAGAAACTTGGTAAATAAGTACTCTGGTAAACCTTATAACTTGAGCTGGCAGAGGAAAATCGAAAATATGAGAGTACTCTATGTCCAATATCAGAAAAGTTTGATAATGGAAGACCAAGAACAAGCTATCCATAATAGAGTTAGAAATAAAGAATCTAAAGAACATGTTCATGAAATTGTTACAACGTATTTGAAGCTAGGATTCAAGTTCAAAGAGATTGAAGCAAGAATTTCCCTGTTTAATACACGTCTTCGACGAAACTGGAAGAGAAGCGACTATGTAACAACTACAAGTCCTGAATTTTATTTGAAGAGAGATTTACAGGATGGTTATTGTTTGCCAAACTCAACTCTTCCACAGAGTATGAAAGCTAACTAAAGGAGAAGTTATGACTCAAGAAGAAATAGATAAGATAATTAAAAATTGGGTAGAAAATGGCTTCCCAACCGAGTTAAAACGATTGTTACCTGATGAGGAGAAAAAACATGGAAACAGGAATTTGTAGAAGATGCGGATGTAATTGGATTATCCCTTGTATCAATGAAAAGTATGGTCCTTGCTGGTGGGTAGATAAAAATAGAACGCTGTGTAGTCATTGTTTTTATGGATTTAATGATGAACCTTATCAGACGAAGGTTTACTATAGACCAGGTTATGACTTTCTTGAGAGAGATAGAGAATTTGCATGGGGAATATTGACAAATTCAAAAAGTCACTGGGTTTATGATATGGAACATGATGTTTTGTGTGTAGTTGGCTTAGGGGATCATATTGGAGCTGTTCGTTTTATTGCAAAAAAATTCTATGGACTAAAACGTATCTATCGTGAAGAGATACCTAAATGGCAAGAAATTATCGCTGAGAATATGATTTTTTACAATGCAATGGTTGATGATCCAGAACATTATGCTTGGCATTTACCACGAAAGTATCGATTGGAGGATTGATATGAATAACAAGGTTATTTTTAAGATACAGAACCTTCTTGAATTGGCTTATGATGCACCAAATGACGAAGAAGGACAAACAGCACTTCTAATGGCTCAAAAACTCATGGTAAAGCACAATCTATCTATGAATGATGTAATAACTACTCAAACTAAAAACAAGATTGGAAAAACAGTAGGCACCTGGGAGTATAGAATGCCTTGGTGGCAAGAGAAATTAGCAGCTATTCTAGGTGAAAATTTTAGATGTAAAGTGATAAGAAGAAGGGTTGTGGATGAAGGAATTACTCAGATTATCTTCTTTGGCTATCAGTCCGATGCTGAATTGTGTACTAAGGTTTATGAAGGAGCTATCTTATATCTGAAATATCGATTAAAACGGTTCTTTTCTATAATTCCCAAGGCACGTTGGAAAGATTATAAAAAGTCATACTTGTTAGGATTTCTTGCAGGACTAGACGAGCGATTTAGAAAACAGGCACAAACCTCAGAAGAATTTGAGTTGATGGTGCAAGTCCCAGCAGAAGTAACGGAAGAACAGAAACGGCGTATGGGAGAATTGAAAAGTCGCGAAACTAAAGTAAAGATTGAGAATGTTGATTTTGAGGCATATGTAGATGGTCTTGACCATGCAAAAGAAACGAAATTGATGTCGGAAGAACTTCTTAAGGAACAAATTTAATTATTGAGAGGCATTGAAAAAATGAAGAAGCTATTTTCAAAAGAAATAAGGAGACCTAAATGGTAAAACAGATAGAGACAATCTGTAACTTAATCCTCAAAGATGGGTTAAGACAAACCAAATTTAAGAATAGCCATCTGAGATTAGTCTCTTCAGCTGAAGAAGGAAAACGTGGGGCTATATTTGCCTATCGTTCTAAGGCTAATATGGTAAAGGCACGTGGGGTTGTTCTGACATCGATGGAAGCTATTTTTGAGAATCAAGATGGCTTTACGCATTGGACACCGAATGTCTATCGCTATGGCTCTTATAGCGACGAGAAACGACAAATTACACGTGGACATGCTGAAGATAATCTGAGACAGATTAATACTTTCTACATAGATTTTGATATTACTTCTTCTGCTGAAGAGATGACTTCTGGAGACATCCTAACAGCTGCTATTGATCTAGGATTTATGCCAACCTTGATTCTAAAATCAGATAAAGGCTACCAGGCTTATTTTGTCCTGAAAAAAGCAGCTTATGTGACCACTCATTCACAATTTCGAGTGGTCAAAGTGGCTAAGGCTATCTCGCAAAATTTGAGAAACTACTTTGCTCAAAATTTACCAGTTGATATGACCTGCAACCATTTTGGGATTGCACGGATGCCACGAACAGACAATATTGAGTTTTTCCACAAGGAATACACCTATTCCTTCCAGGAGTGGTTAGACTGGTCTATGAAGCAATCTAATCTCCCCTTTCCAAGCAAGAAACCGAATCTAAGTGTAATATCAGGAACTGCTGGGGTAAAGCAGATTGATGAGCCCTGGTATCAGATGCTTCTGAATGAGTCGAACATTAAGGGAGCGAAAGCCTTGATGGGAAGAAACAGCGTACTTTTTACATTAGCTCTTGCTAACTTCTCATCTGGTGTCTCTCAGGGCGATTGTGAGGTCATTTTGAATGATTTCAACTTAGGATTGGATGAACCAGTCCATTCAGGGGAACTCCTGAAGCTCATTGCGAGCGCCTATTCTGGCAAATACGAAGCTGCTAGCCGTGAGTACATCACACTATTATGTAGAGCGTGGGTGAATAAGAATCTCAAACATACTGATCTATTCGTTAAACAACGCTGGTACAAATTCAAAAAGAAACGTGCAGATCGCAAATATAGTCATCTGTCAGAGTGGAAAGCAGACATCATGGCTTATTTAGAACGGACAACACATGAAGCTGGAGACCCGTTTATCCAGACGACAAAGAAGGCACTTAGAGAAACACTCAGTATTCCTGAAAGAAGCTTGGATAAGGTTTTAAAAGCTTTGAAACAGGATCAAAAGGTCTTCTATACAATTAAATCTGGTCGTTATGGAGGGATTAAATTAGCTTCTGTGAAAGCCATTGTCTTGTCCCTGATTCAAGTGAAAAAAGAACGCCAGGAGGCTTATTTTGCTAGTATTGCAGCTTTTTTTGAAGAAAGCTTAGGGTTTACCAAACGGGTGCTAGAAGGAGTTAAAAATGGGCTTAAACGAGCGACACAAGTGTCTTTATTTGAAGCAGATATTGGTTGATAGGCAGAAGAAATTTTAAACCCGCAAACTGCCTTACATTTATATCTCTGATACTGAGAGGCAGAAATAGCAGTAACTAAAATAGTCATTATCATTAGTATTGAAATACTAAGTTATAGTGTAGGAATCATAAAGGAGGACGAGAGGAAATGAAAACTTTATTATTAGTTATTAGTATTGTAGTAGTTCTATTTGTTGTTCTAATAGCAGAAATCCTAACGGGTAACCACGCTATTAGATACGACAATGGATATGATAGTGAATTAGAAAACGACTATCATGCAATGATTTTTCAAATTAAAGAGACAGGCGGAAAAGAGAAATGAAATACATTATTTTTAGTTTTGAAGAAGGAGACTACCTCTGTGACGAAAATAATTGTCTTTTAGTATTTGAGAGTAGAGGGTTGGCCAGTCAATACATGCAAGAGAACTATCAAAAACCAATCCCTGTCCAACGAACGAAGAGAATTATGCATTATCCGAAATGTTATCAGGCTCCCTTTAAGGTGGAAAAAGTTTGCTGAAAGGAGGAAGATAATGGATGATATTAAGATTGTACGTGGGTACTATTTAACAGGATTAGGTCAGGAACCACTCGCCTACTATTTTAAGATAACAGCTGATTTTCCTGAATTTGAGACAATTAAGCCTGGAGATATTGCTTTGACCTTTTATCAAAATGGAGAAGCAATTACAAGCATCCCAGCGCTGATTAGAGTAGACGGTCTGATTGAGGCAGAAAAACAAGTCCTTGAGTTTCTTCAAAGTGAGAAGAAGGATCATTTCCCAATGTTGCCACTGGTGAGTGTCTTTGAACAATTTGACCCATTGCGATTCAATCTAATGATGACAACCTTTGATTGTCTAAAATCGGAGATAAAACGTTTGGCAAAAGTGAGTTACGTTCAGGGAGATTTGTTCGAGTTTATGGAAGGAGAAGAATAATGGATAATCGATTTAAAATTTTAAAACTAGTTTGTGGTACGCTAGCTGCTATTGTAATGTTATCTTTTACGATTGTTGGCATACAAACTACTTGGACTGATTATGTGGCTAGGGATTATGACAAACACCTCACAGAGCAAGTTTATGTGGATACTGCGGTGAATCAGAATGTGAACCTGATCTTTTATAAAAAGGGCTGTCCTTACTGTGAGAAAGGTAAGACAGCTGTTATTACTGCTGCTAAAAAGAGTATTTATCCGTCATTTTACATCAATGTAGAATCAGAATCTGGCCAAGTTTTAGTAAAAAAATATCAGGTAAAAAAAGCAGCGACACTTGTCACGCTAAGAAACGGTAAACCACAGCTTTATTTCTATGCCGCTAAGGACAGAGAAGAGGATATTAAGGCTGATAAGATAGCTATTAAGGAGGCTTTAAATGACTCGAAAAACAAAGATCAGTAAGTGGGCAGAAACTGCCTTCCAATTCGATAGTGAATTGTGGCGTACGAAAACAACTGAAGGAATGGTTGTCCTAGGGAAACTTCCTGATGGAACTTTTACCTTGCACCGATTTAATGATGAAGGTGGAAAGCTTACGCATATTTCAGAAAGTGAAGCCTTATGGTTAACGTTGGATCTCGCTCCAGAAAAGATGAATTGTATTTAGGAGGTTTCAAAATGGAACAAAAATATTATGCTGTGCTGATTCAAATCAATATCGGGAAAAGTGTCTGGTTAGTTCCGCAAAAAAGTGGGAAAGTAGCTTGGTCAGATGAAATTAGTGGGACAAGAGTTTTTTCTAGTTATGAAGAGGCCAAGCAAACTGTTGAAAGTCATTTCCTAGAAGATTTTGGCTTTATTGGTTCGTATAAAATCATTGAGTTCACTCACCAAGAACTGTTGGATTTTGAAATTTTAACTGATAACTAAATAGTCCAAAATATCTTCATACCCCACGTCGGGATTGATGTACTTTTTGGAGCTGTGTTTACGAAACTTACCAAAGTAAAACAGCTTTAGTAGTTGTTTATCTTTTGCTGCTTTTTCTAACGTTTTGAGCTTTCCTTTGACTCCATGATGGTCAGCGAGGCTTTTGTTAATCGTAATAGATGGGTAATTAGTAACACCATCTATTGTGCATTTACTGTTAAATCTAACTAAAAAATAGCTCTTTTCAGGCTGAAGTTTGTTATCAAAATACTTTACTGTAGCAGTGTCGTAATAGATATGAACGACCTCTAAGTTGATTCCTTTTTGGTCAGCTTCTGCTAGATTGACAAAGTACCTTTCCAGTTGAATTTCTTGTTTATTTTTAGAGTAGAACGTGTATTTTTCGCCTGATTGGTATTCTAAAAAATAGCGTATAAGGGCAGTAAGTTGCTTGATATGACTCCGAAAAGTTTTGTTATCTTCGGTAGAAGATGAACGAGAGCGTTGATGTGTCATCTGAGTATTACTAATTTCAGATGATGGAGTGCTTTCATTCTTTTGTCTAGGTTCAGTGACAATAGCTAGTGATCCTTTAACAAGATCTAGATCAATGATGAGTTTGTTTTTCTCTCGAGAAAAAGAACCATGGTTTTCTGATGTCACCTCTTGTTCTCTTTGTTGATAATGTTCAATCATGCGTTGACAATTATCAGGGTCATGCTCTTGATTTCTTGCTCCAGGAGTAAAATAAGGTGTTTTGTTAAAGTCTGGATTATTGAAGTTCGCTAACGTCAATTTGAAGGGACATTTTTCACCACATTGAAACTTTTTGGCATCAGTCAAATGATGAGATGAACCAATTGGAGTACGAGAAAAATCATAGGCCTCCTTAGCGGTTAAATCAGTTTTTAACTCAAGGCTATAAGCAGATGGAAAACTCATAAATCTATACCTCTCAATGATAATTCATTATCTTTATTTTAACACTTATTACCTCAAATCAGAAAGGATGTGTCACTTATGATAGATACAATTAAACGATGGATTGAAAGAGTGAAGTCTAGTTCAATCGCTAAACCATTTATAGTAACTAAGAAATGGTTTCAAGAAAATGTGATTAAACGAAAGTTAGTTATTTTCTCCATACTGTTTACGGCTTGGATCAGTTTATTGTTGGGAGCTATCTACTCCCCACAAAGACAAACTTATACGGATGATCAACTAAAAACAAAGAGAACATTTGAGAACGGCACAGGTGAAATCAGGCTCTCTAGTCAAACATATTCTCCTGAAACAGGGATTATTGTTCTCCAGTTTGAAACGAAAGATTCCACCTCCCCAGTTGATCGTGGGATTGATACCAAACGTCTCAAATGGAACCTTTATGCTAAAAAGAAAACAGATCAAACCACAATGGAAATTGTCCCTATCGTAGACAATAAAATCTCTGTCATTATTCGCAACGTGCCTAAGGATTTTGGTGCCTATGCGATTGATATTACGAACAAGACGGTTTCCACTAGCTCAATTGATATTGATGTTTCCAGTCCTTCAGATGATCAAGAGAAGCCATCTAAAACAAAAGATAAGGGAGATGATAATGTTGTTCAATTCTATGTGACGACTCAAAACAGTCAGCTTAAGAAGGGAAAAATAAGGACGGTTTCTCGTGAGGAATTTGCCTTATCAGAAATCACAGAAGAGAGATCTTTCCAAGAGAGTCAGATTAAAAAATTAAATAATTCTATTAAGCAATTAAAAACATCTATTGAGGATGATGAAGCACGAAAAGCTGGTTTACTTAAAGAAGCAGAATATCTCTCAGGTGATGATTTGGAATCTAATCAAAAGGACATTGCAACGATTGAAAGCAACATTGAAACTAAGAATAGGTCTATTGGCACAGCGACTCAAAATATTGAAAAAGTTCAGGCTAAAATTGCTAGTCTAGAGAAAAAAGAAGCAGCTGTCAAAGATGGTACATTTGAATTTTCAAGTCCGATAGAGACTGTAGAGATGAAATAACAAA
>ERZ772926.818-NODE-818-length-16307-cov-5.141213_pt1 | contig 16307 bp, 17 predicted proteins | sample MGYA00511136_ERZ772926 | MGnify/ENA primary metagenome ERZ772926 (study PRJEB29015, sample SAMEA2737917) | human oral metagenome | biome: human oral; feature: human-associated habitat; material: dental | place: China | collected 2153 ... | reverse complement strand
TCTCATTTTTCACTTAAAGCCTTGACAGACTTGACAAATGGTAGAAAAGAGCCGAAGTTCAGTCTAACCGCTGACTTTGAGCTTGTTTTTTACTCTGCTGTTGTAGGAGTACCATTAACCCCTGTGGTAGTAGTTGGTGCCACAGAAGAAACTGATGGTACTGTTTCTGCATTGCTAGGCGCCTCTGCCGAATAGGAATTATAGCCACCACCATAAGCTGCCGGTTGGCTGGTCGTGTCATAGGTTCCACTATATTCTTCATATGAACTTGAATCTGTACTCCTGAGACTATTGCCTCCCATCAAATCCTCATAAAGAACCGCATTGGTTTTCAAACTTTTTACCAAGTCCATACCCAAAGTTTTACGGATTAGGTTTTGCATTTCAAGCAAATGCTCTGAAGTTACCAACTGATAGCTGCCACCGTCTGCCAATGTCGCGTCTTCTCCACGCAGCTGCTCAGATTGAATATGTCTAAAAGCATCTTGATAACCTAGCAACTGAGGAATACTTCCGGAATCCAAGGCAATATTCGTCTGCATGTTATTGCTCACTGCTCGTAGAATAGCTTGATAGTGACTAACGCTATTGAGGCTCAGCACTTTTTCAACAACTTTGCGAATAACCTCACGCTGGCGTTTTTGACGGCCGTAATCTCCCTCTGGATCCTGATAACGCATACGAGCATAGACCAGAGCTTGATCCCCATTGATCAAATGCTTACCTGGCTCAACAGTTGCGGTATATTCTGGCTCATTTTCTTCGATGGAAATCGGAAAATCAAAGGTATTGTTGACCTCAATTCCGCCAACCGCATCCACCAGCTGAACCAACCCCTGCATGTTAATCATCACATAGCGGTCAATATGGATATTCATCAAATCTTGAATCGTCGAAATGGCTAATTCTGCACCGCCATAAGCATAGGCCGCATTAAGCTTGGCTTCTGTCGTTTGACCATTTTCATCAATTTGAGTTAGAATGTCTCGCTCCAAACTCATCATAACCGTTTTCTTTGTTTTGGGGTTGACTGAGAGTAGGATCATCGAGTCACTATTCCCTTGCCAGACATCAGAGCGCGAACCGCTTCCTGTATCTACCCCCATCAAGAGAATCGTCAAAGGCTTGGTTTCGGCAATGACATTTGTTTCATTTCCTAAACCTTTATAAGTGCGTGACAATGTGTCCGTCGACTGATTGTAAATAGTCCAAGCGTAAGCCCCTACTCCGATTGCCGTTACTGCGAAAAGACTTAAAAACATTAGTAAAATTTTTTTAAACATATTTCCATCAATCTATCAGCTTACCCATCAGGTAAACATCCAGAAATATCCCTTCTGTTAAATAAGCCCCTCTTTTTTGGAGGCCTTCAATTTCAAAACCTAACTCTTTATAAAGATGGACAGCCCGCTCATTTCTGACCTGAACAGTTAGCTCCAATCGTCGGAGAATGCTGTTATTTTCTGCCCAATCCAAAGCCTCTTCCAGCAGGATACGGCCGAGACCTTGATTCCAAAAAGCTTTTTTCACAACGATAAAGACTTGCCCAATATGTCGAATCCGCTCATGAAAATCCGCCGTGATACTAACAAGACCTGCGATTTCATCATCGAGCAGCGCTAAGAGATAGAGCTGATTCTCTGACTCTGTTTGGTGCTGAATGAAACTGGCCATCTGACCTTCATCCATCAAAATCCCAGCTTCATCTAAGGTCATATAATCCGACTCAGCCCCAACTTGATTTAGAAAAGCAATCAAAGTCTCTGCATCCGTCTGTTCTGCCTCGCGCAAGGCCAATTCAAATTCAGCCATGCTTCAGCTCCTCAAGTAGTTCCTGAGAACGATGCCCCTTGCTTTCAAAGACCAGCTCGCGTCCATCAGCTTTCTTCAAAATTGCCAGTTTCAGATAATCATCTGGCAGACTGCCCTCCAATAATTCTCCCCATTCAATGACGGTAATTCCCTCACCAAAGAGAAAATCATCTAAGTCGATCGAGTCCGGATCCTCACCAATCCGATAAACATCTAAGTGATAAAGTGGCAAGCGGCCTTCATACTCCCGAACAATCGTATAGGTCGGACTTTTTATCATTTGCTTAATACCGAGACCCCTAGCCAAACCCTTGGTAAAGGTAGTTTTACCCGCTCCCAAATCCCCTGTTAAAATCAAAACATCTTGTTCCTGTAACAGGCCACCAAGACGTCGGCCCCATTCAATTAATTCTTCCTCATTATGACTAAACATTCTTTTATTATACCAAAAGATTTGGTTTTGCGCTGAAATTTTTAAAGAAAATAACATGTTTCAATACAAATCTCTAGAACGTCTATACTGACGACGTTCATGTATCTTCTGTTAAGAGATAAGACCAGTATTAGCCGCTGTATCATAAAAGGATTGTTGATACAAAAAAGAAGCTGGAAGATTTCCAACTTCTTAGTGTTCTTAAGATAAAGCTAGGCTGATAAAGTTAAGGATGAAGAGTAGATTTAAGATCCAAATCATCGGATGCACATCCTTAGCTTGACCTTTGATAACTTTCACAAGAGCATACATGATAAAGCCTGCTGCAATCCCATTTGTGATGCTGTAAGTGAAGCCCATGAAGATGGAGGTAAAGAAAGCTGGAATAGCTTCTGCCATGTCATCCCACTGGATATTTTTCAAGCTGCTCAGCATCATGATCCCTACGACAATCAAAATTGGCGCAGTTGCTGCTGTCGGAACGATGGCCAACAGCGGGCTAAAGAAGCTAGACACCGCAAAGCAGACCGCTACAACCAAGGCTGTCAAACCAGTCCGTCCGCCAGCTCCGATACCAGCTGCAGACTCTACATAAGTAGTAACGTTAGATGTTCCGGCAATCGCACCGATAGTTGTACCGATCAAGTCTGAGTACAAAGCCTTGTCCAAACCTTCTGACTCATGGTTTTCACCAGAAGTCGCTACGATACCCACTTTTTCACCCGTTCCAATCAAGGTACCGATGGTATCAAAGATATCCGTCAGAGAGAAGGCTAGGATGGCCATAAATGTCTGAGGTAGACGAGCCGTATCAGCAAAGAGAGCTCCCAAACCTTCTGGTCCAACTGCCACCCCAAACACTTGTCCAAGTTCTTTCAGAGCCGTTGACAGATTGTGCTGACCGAAGTCAATCGCAGACAGGTTTACCAAGCCAACAGCAATCGCTACGACTGTTGTTGCAAAGATAGACAAGATAATGCCGCCTTTGATGCCCTTGATAACAAAGAAAACTGTAATCGCTAGACCAAGTAAAGCGAGTAAAACTGCTGGATTATTAAAATCAACTAATCCCGGAGTTGCAGCTGAATTGGCTGTGATAGCAGCTTTGGCTTGGTCAGCTCCCTTACCAGCTACTACATAGTTGCCAGGATCGATTGAAAACTTCAACAATCCGGCATTTTTAATCCCTACATAAGCTAGGAAGACACCGATACCTGCTGAGATAGCTGAACGCAAAGCTGATGGAATAGACTCGATAATAGCCTTCCGAATCTTAGTCAAAGTGATAAAGAGCGAGATTAGACCACAGATGAAGACCATTCCCAAAGCTTCTTGCCAAGTGTAACCCAAACTAAAGACAACCGTGAAAGTAAAGAAGGCATTGAGCCCCATACCTGGCGCCTGTGCGTAAGGAAGGTTGGCATAAAAAGCCATCATGAGCGTTCCAGCAACGGATCCGATGATCGTAGCTAGAAAGACACCTTGAGCCGGCATACCCGTTTGCGACAGCATGGCTGGATTGACAAAGAGGATGTAGCTCATAGCAAAGAAAGTCGTTAACCCAGCGAGAACTTCCGTGCGAACATCCGTACCGTGCTCTTTGAGTTTAAATAATTTATCCATTATAGATAATCTCCTAAATTGTTTTATGGCAGCTGATTGAAAGAGAACTCCTGATTTTCTTTAAAACAGTGCTGCTTATTCGTTATTTACGAACAATAATATGATTATACTCAAAAACATTCACTTTTTCAACCCTAATGCTCCAAAAAATACTTTAAAGTATCTTATTTTTTATTTTCTCTGCTTAAAAAGAGCAAAGTCATCACTTGGATAAAGGTAAATCCAAGGATAAAGACCAGTCGTTCCTTCTGAAAGGTTTCCAGTAGCTTTTGGACAACTAGCTGAGGCCGCGTCACCAGGTCCCAAGAGTTGAGCCGGTCATAACGGCCGATATAAATCGCCAGACTCGACAGATAAGACAGAGCCACAACCGCAAGCATATCCAGCCACCAAGTCCACTTCCAGCGCTCGCGCAAAATATTCCAGCTTTCAATCCCGCAGTAAACGCCAAATAAAATGCTCGGCACAAAAGCCATAAATAGGCGCATGCTGACAGGGTTCCACAGGGTATCTCCCACCCAAGTCATGTGCACCAAGTCTGTCAGCATATAAAAAGTATTAGGATAAAAGGCCAGCCAAACCACTAACAAAAGTGGATAAAGCCATTTCTGCTTCTTAGATATCGTCGTTAAGACCGCAGCATCATAGGCAATTAAGGCCAGAATCATATTCCAGATCAGGTCCGGCCCCTGAACCGTAATCCCCTGAATATACACAACAAATGCAATTAGTAGGAAAAAAATGTGAATTAAAATTGGTTTACGCATACAAGATCCTCCCCTTTACTTTAACTCTCTTCGCTTATAGACTGTCAGCAAACATCTTTCGTCTTAGCTATTGAGGAAACATTATACCACAACTTGTGTCATTTATTCTTAATTCTGTTATAATAGATTTACTATACTGATTGATACTGTACGAGGAAAAAGAATGACGAATAAAGTAATTGCTGTAGATTTGGACGGAACCTTGCTCAATTCTGAGAGTAAGATTTCTGATTTTACCAAAGAAACTATCAAAAAAATATCGGCTAAAGGACACAAGGTCATCATCACCACTGGCCGCCCTTACCGCATGGCTCTGGATTTCTATAAAGAGTTAGAGCTGAATACTCCCATGATAAACTTCAACGGCTCTTTGACCCATATTCCTGAAAAAAAGTGGGAATTTGAGCAATCCTTGACGGTAGACAAGTCTTTCTTGCTGGATATGGTCCAACGAAAAGAAGAAATCGAAGCTGATTTCATTGCTGGTGAATACCGTAAGAAATTCTACATCACCAATACAAACGAAGAAATCGCAGATCCCAAGCTCTTTGGCATTGATAACTTTAAACCAGAAAATCAATTTCAAGCGCAGCTGGTGACCAAAAATCCAAATGCTATTTTGCTGCAAACCCATGCCACAGACAAATATGCTCTGGCTGAAGAGATGAATGCCTTTTACCAGCACGAACTCTCCATCAATACCTGGGGCGGCCCTCTCAATATCCTTGAGTGCGGCCCTAAAGGTGTCAACAAGGCTTTCGCCCTCCAGTACCTACTCAATATCCTCAATGCCGATCGCAAAGACCTGATCGCTTTTGGTGACGAGCACAATGATACCGAAATGCTGGAATTTGCAGGAACAGGCTATGCCATGAAAAATGCTAGCGAAACCTTGCTGCCTTATGCCGACCAACAGCTTGAACTCACCAATGACCAAGACGGTGTAGCCCATAAACTAACTGAGCTCTACTTGTAGAAATCAAATAAATCAAACAAATATAATTGAACCGCATCTCCACAGTCAGACCCTTTCTGTCTAACTGTTAGAATACGGTTCATTTTTTTAGGTAAATTTTCTACTAAACCAAAGATTCTATTCTACTTTTCCACCTTCAACGACGAGGTCATCTGCTTTTGCAGCATCACCGTAGGTTGGGTGAAGAGTCTTTTCATAAGCCTTGTGGAAGAAGTTTTCCTTGCCCAATTTTTCAATGTCTTTATTGATGAAATCAAGCAACTCTTTGTTTCCTTTTTGGACTGCTGGCGCGATAGTATCTGGGTCACCAAGCGAAGTAATTCCCACTTCATATCCTTTATTTTCAAGAGCCCAAGCTAGAACTTCAGTATTGTCAGTCGAGAAGGCATCTCCACGTCCATCCAAAAGAGCTTGGTAGGCATCACTGTATTGGTCATATTTTTGAAGTTTGACTTCTGGATGATTTTTCTCAAAGTATGTTTCAGCGGTAGTTCCTTTGGTTACAATCAAGGTCTTGCCTTCAAGCTGTTTAACATCTGTGATGACACCTTTCTTAGGAGACACAACACCCAGTGAAACCTTCATATAGGGAAGGGCAAAGTCAACTTGTTTCTTACGTTCGTCTGTGACGGTAAAGTTAGCAAGGGTGATGTCCACCTTGTTAGAAATCAAGTATTCCGCACGGTTGGCAGCATCAACAGAGACGTATTTTACTTTGACGCCGAGGTCTTTAGCCAGCTGATTTCCCAGTTCGATGTCATAACCTTGGTAAGAACCGTCGTTGTCTACATAACCAAAAGGTTTCTTATCTCCAAATACAGCAATTCGAAGTTCACCACTTTTTTTGATTTCCTCAATAGTGCGAGCTTTGGCAGTAGTTTTGCCAGATGAGGAAGTAGCATTTCCGCCTGAGCCACAAGCTGTGACAAAGATAAGGGCAAAGGCAAGTGCAAAAAGAGTTAAGAGGGGTTTGAGTAGTTTCATAAGAATCTCCTTTATAAATATGAGCCAAACTGGCTAAAGTCAAAAACGTTTAAAAATTCTTGTGCTCGTTTGGTTTGTGGATTGGTAAAGAAGGACTGAGCCGTTCCTTCTTCGGCAATCTTCCCTTGGTCGAGGAAGATAATCCGGTCCGCAATGGCTTGAGCAAACTGCATTTCGTGGGTCACCAAGATCATGGTACGACCTTCTTGAGCTAGGTCGTTGATGAGTTCGAGGACCTCACGCACCATTTCTGGATCAAGCGAAGCCGTCACCTCGTCAAAGAGGATAATTTCTGGATGCATGAGCAGGGCACGGACAATGGCAACCCGTTGTTTCTGACCACCAGATAATTGGCGAGCGAAACTGTGTTTTTTATCGAGCAGTCCGACGCGTTCCAATAATTGTAGGGCTTCTTCCGTCACTTCTTTCTTATCCCGTCCTTGTGCTTTGATAGGACCTAAGATAAGGTTCTGCAAAACGTCCAGATGGGGAAAGAGTTCGTAACTTTGAAAGACCATGCCAATCTTTTGACGAACCAAGTGAAAGTCTTTCTGGTTTCCAATAATGGACTGGCCATCCAGAAGAATATCTCCACCCTGAATGGTTTCCAAGCCATTGAGACAGCGAAGGAGGGTGCTTTTCCCACAACCAGATGGTCCTAGAATAACCACTACTTCTCCTTTTTTGATTTCTAGGGAAAGTCCTTGGAGGATGGGATTGTCTCCGAAGGATTTTTTTAGATCCTTGATTTCTAATATGGTATCAGACATTTAGTTCCTCCAGTGTTTTTCTAAGTGAGTGGATAATTTGGAAATAGGGAAGCAAACTGCGAAATACAGAACCAGTATGGTGCCGTAAATCCAAAAGGATGCTGTTGGAATGGTCAAACGATTGCTATCGATGATTTGCTGTCCCACCTTTGTAACTTCAACGACTCCAATCAAAACAACCAGAGAAGTCGTTTTGATCATCCGAGTGACGAGATTGATGGCCTGCGGAAGTAGTCTTCTCAAGACCTGTGGAATGATGATGTGGTAGTAAAGTTGGAAATTCGTTAAGCCCAGCGCCTGTCCGCTTTCAAACTGATGTTTAGGAAGGGAAGTGATGGCTCCACGAACCAAATCTCCCATCTCAGCCGTTCCCCAGAGGGTAAAAACGATAACAGCGGAAGTTTCTCCCGATATATTGATATTAAAGTTTCGAGCTAAGCCGAAATAAACAATGAAGAGCAACACCAGTTGGGGTATGATGCGGATAAATTCTAGATAAAAGCGTGTCAGGAAGCGAACGACTCTAGAATGAGAGGTCATGATGATTCCCATGACCGTACCGAAAATCATAGACAAGAGGACAGAGAGGATGGAAATACCAATCGTGACTCCCAATCCCTGTAAAATCCGCAGGAGATTATTTCCCTGAAAGAGTACTTGTATTCCCGAATCCTGCATGGCGGAGCCTCCTTTCTATCCAACTAAAAAGCAACGATATAGGTAGGAGCATGATAAGATAGGCCACTACCAACATAGCCAGTGCAATGTCTGTCTCATAGTAAAGTCCGATCAAGTCCTTGGCGACATACATGAGGTCAGCTAGGGCAACTACCGAAAAGACAGAGGTTTCCTTGATTAGGAAAATCACATTAGCACTGAAGGACGGCAGAGCAACTGCTGCGGCTTGTGGAAGAACCACGTAACGAAAGACCTGCAGTGGTGTCAGACCAATAGCTAAGCCAATCTCATGCTGAGTTTGACTAACTGCTTCTAGCCCGCTTCGGAAGGATTCCGCCATATAAGACCCACCTAAGAAGATGAGCCCCAGCGTTGCACAGACCTCCGAGGAAAGGACAATCCCTATTCGGGGAAGCCCGAAGTAGAGAAAGAAGAGTTGAATCAAAAGAGGCGTATTTCGAGACAATTCAATATAAGCTGTGGCTAGCTGTGCCAAAACAGGGATGCGATAATATCGGATGATACTAACAAGTAAACCAACTAGAAAAGCTCCTAAAATGCCCCAAACTGCGATATGCAGGGTTAGAAAAAATGCCTTTTGATATAAGGGTAGATATTGTTCAACAATGGACCAATCCAAAAAGAGAACCTCCCATCAAGGAATAATACAGCTATTGTAGCACTAAAAGACATGTTTGGATAATATGTATTTTCTATCACAATGATAGAAAATATTTATCATGCCAACTACAATCTGAAACTTCCAGACAAAATTTTTGAAAATAACATGAAAAAGAGTTAAGATGTTCCTGTAAATCAAAAAAGTAAACGTTTACTTTTATCAAGGAGGACATTTTATGTCATACAAAACAAGCAATGCTGAAGGCCCTGTGGATTTTATTAACACCTATGATCTGGAGCCTATGGCGCAGCAAGTTATTCCTAAAGCTGCTTTTGGCTACATCGCGAGTGGAGCTGAGGACACGTTCACTTTACGCGAGAACATTCGAGCTTTCAACCATAAACTTATCGTTCCTCATACACTCTGTGATGTGGAAAATCCAAGCACTGAGATTGAATTTGCTGGAGAAAAACTGTCTTCACCGATTATCATGGCGCCTGTTGCAGCCCATAAATTAGCAAATGAGCAAGGGGAAGTGGCTACTGCGCGTGGTGTACACGAGTTTGGCTCTCTTTATACGACCAGCTCCTACTCCACAGTTGATCTTCCAGAAATTTCTCAAGCCCTCCAAGGAACACCGCACTGGTTCCAATTTTACTTCAGTAAAGATGACGGGATTAACCGCCATATCATGGATCGTGTCAAGGCAGAAGGCTACACAGCCATTGTCTTAACTGCGGATGCGACTGTAGGAGGCAATCGTGAAGTTGATAAGCGCAATGGCTTTGTTTTCCCAGTTGGCATGCCTATCGTTGAAGAATACTTACCAGAAGGTGCTGGTAAGTCCATGGACTTTGTCTACAAATCAGCTAAGCAACGCTTGTCGCCACGAGATGTAGAGTTCATCGCTGAATACTCAGGACTTCCGGTTTATGTCAAGGGACCACAATGCCGTGAGGACGTTGAACGTTCGCTTGCTGCAGGAGCTTCTGGTATCTGGGTAACCAACCACGGTGGCCGCCAAATCGACGGTGGACCAGCTGCCTTTGACTCGCTTCAAGAAGTCGCTGAAGCAGTTGATAAACGTGTACCAATTGTCTTTGACTCTGGTATTCGCCGTGGCCAACACGTCTTTAAAGCCTTGGCTTCAGGAGCAGACTTGGTAGCCATTGGACGACCTGTTATTTATGGCCTAGCCCTTGGTGGTAGCGTCGGTGTTCGCCAAGTCTTTGAGCACCTAAATGCCGAATTGAAAACCGTCATGCAACTATCTGGAACTCAAACCATTGAAGATGTCAAACATTTCAAACTACGCCACAATCCATACAATCCAACCTTCCCAGTCGACCCTCGTGACTTGAAATTATATTGATAAATAAAACAATTTATAATGAAAAAGCACACCCCAAAAGTTAGACATAAAATCTAACGATTGGGGTGTGGTTATTTATCAGAGTGCATATAAGCTGGCTCTATTACAGGGATTGGCCAAAGTTTGACTTATTTCTCTAATATTTATTTCTTACTTTCTATTAGACATTTTCTTGCTCTAGTGGAACGACGACTAGAGTCTTGCCAAGGCTTGCTAATACTTTCAATACCGTATCCAATTGAGGGTTGGTCTTTCCTGTCTCCATTCGAGCGATGACAGGTTGACTGACCCCACTGAGTTCTTCAAGCTTCTTTTGACTAATGCCCTTTTCATGTCTGGCCTCGATCAGCTCTGTCATAATCGCTACCCGCAGATCACTTTCTAGGATTTCTTCCTTGGTGAAAAGCTCTGCCCTTGCTTCTTTCCAATTACTACCGATGGCACTATTCTTCATCTTTTAGCCCTCTTTCCTTCAAATCTTGCAACTCTCGTTTGGCTTTCTCAATTTCCCGTCTAGGTGTCTTCTGCGTCTTTTTGACAAAATGGTGCAGCAAGACAAAGCTTCCATCTATCCAAGCCACAAACAAAATCCGATCCCGTAATGGTCGTAATTCCCAAATCTCTGCCTCTAGATGCTTGATGTAGGGCTCACCAGCACGAGTTCCCTGTTGACTCAAGAGCTCGATATAGTCATTGAGCTTGTTGAGTTTAATCCGGCTATCCTTGCTGTTGAGTCTAGCCAGCTCCTTCATATAGTCCAAAACAGGTTGATTCCCATGTTTATCTTTATAAAAATAAATAGTGTGCACAAAGCATCCTCTTTTTGAATTTATTATAACTCAAAAGCTATTGAAAGTAAATACTTTTAAGTTATCAAATACTGATAAGCCCCTTTTGAAATATTTAAAAGGGACTCATTTATATAATTCGAAAATAGCGCCCTTATTGGTGCCAATGAGGACAGGTTTTATCTTTGTGAGAACTAATAAGATTAGCAAGGTTAGCGAAATAGACAACTATGCTTTATAACCATATTTTATCAATACTTTTGTTTTAAACCTATGATAAAAAATCATAACTTCCGATTCGGTATAACTGTAATAGCAATACCCTTATAATCTTCAAAAGAACCTATAAAACTAATTCTTCTTTTCAAGAAACTATAGTCTCTTGAGAGACCCTCATCTGGCACTTGTTTTTGACGACAAGTTGATCGAAGGGCGGTGGTTCTTATAAATAGAAATGAAAAGAGGGTTCGAGGCCTAGGTCACTATAAAACTTCATTAAATACTAATAACTAACATATCGAGTAGCTTGATTTCAATTAAAAAGAAGTCCGTCTATCGCTTAAAAATCCACTCCATCTGGATTAGGTGCTCCGCCTTCCAAACCACTGATATTTTTGAGAATTTCCAGGTCAGCTGGACTCAGTTCGATGTCAAAGCAATCCAGATTGCTAGCAATCCGACTTGGAGTGACTGATTTAGGCAGGGGTAGGAAGCCTTCTTGTAAGCTCCAAGCTAGAGCAACTTGGGCAATGGTCTTGCCATACTTATCTGCTATCGCCTGCACAGCTGGATTTTGGAAGAGCTCGCCCTGGCCAAATGGTCCCCAAGCTTCAAGTAGGATATCATGGGCACGGCAGAAGTCCACCGCCTCTGTCTGATAGACACCTGGCGCTAGGCGAATTTGATTGACAACCGGAATGACGCGTGCTGTTTCCAGCAGAGCCTCTAGGTGGTGAGGCAGGAAATTGCTGACGCCGATCGCGCGGATCTTACCAGCTTGATAAAGGTCTTCCATGGCCCGCCAAACTTCTGCATTGCGCTTTTGCCAAGCCCCGTCTTCTCGTACAGGCTTTGGATTTGGCCAATGGATGAGGTAGAGATCCAGATAATCCAGCCCTAACCGCTCCATGGAGCTGTCAAAGGCTTCCAAGGCCGCTTCATAGGTATGCTTGCTATTCCAGAGCTTAGTTGTGATGAAGAGCTCCTCACGCGGAATACCGCTGTCTTTAATTGCCCGACCGACACTCTCCTCATTCTTGTAGATAGCTGCCGTATCAATATGGCGATAGCCAGCCTTAAGAGCGGCTAAGACTGACTGATAAGCCTCTTCTCCGTCCTGAGCCTTCCAAGTACCAAAGCCCAAGACTGGAATCTTGACGCCATTGTTAAGGGTATAATTTTGCATATCTGTTCTCCTTATTTTTTCTTTCTTTTGGACAATTTTGGCTTAAAGATATTTTCCTTGGTTGGAGCCATGCCTCGGCTGAAAAAGCTGTAAATGATAAAGGCCAGCCCAGCAATAAATATCAAGAAACGATGCAGTAGTAATCCAAAGAAGAGGAATACCAAACCCATTCCCATAAATTTATAATCAATCTTTTTCATCCTGTCCTCCTCGTCTGTGATAACCCTATTATAACATCTTCTCTTTCATTGAGAAAGCCCTACCATCTGTTAAGAAAAATATCTCAGAGACTTTCTAGTTGCGCCAACTATTCCTAGCTTTGTACAAGTCCCTCTAGCAAATCCTAGGGAAAGTCAGCAACTCCAAATTAAAAAGGACAGGTTACCCCATCCTTTCTAAAAATATAAGGAGACTCAATTAAAGAATACTGGAGGCAGCTTCAAAGCGTTTTTCGCCATCCAGATAAGTAGCAACCAGCTCCAAATCCTTATCCAGAACGATAAAGTCAGCATCGTAGCCTTCCTTGATCTGGCCACAGACATCGTCAATGTGGACGGATTTTGCTGGGATAAGACTGGCCATCATGACTGCTTGGTGAGGATTTGCGATACCCCACTCAACCACATTTTTGAGGCCATCCTTGAGCTTCAGGATTGATCCTGCCAAGTTGCCAGTCGATTTGAGACGAGCTGTGCCATTGGCTACCACCACTGGAAATTCTCCCAGCATATAGTCGCCGTCTTCCAGCCCACCTGCAGTCATACAGTCTGTGATGAGGGCTACATGTTCATGACCCTTTTGCTTAAGCAAAATGTCACAGGCCTTGGGATCTACATGGTGACCATCACAAATCAGCTCAGCATAGGTGTGAGGCAGCTCGTACATAGCTCCAACCATACCTAGCTCACGGTGGGTCAGACCTCGCATACCATTGTAGGCATGCACCCAGACACTAGCACCTGCTTCGACTGCAGTCTTAGCTTCATCATAGGTTGCATCAGAGTGCCCCAAAGCAACTGTCACACCTTCATCAGTGATGGTGCGGACAAATTCTTCCACGCCCTCACGCTCAGGTGCCAAAGCAATCTTATTGAGCAGACCATTGGCTGCCTTTTGCCAAGCACGAAATTCATCCATACGAGGATCCTTCATGTAGGCTGGGTTTTGGGCACCCTTGTACTTTTCAGTGAAGTAAGGCCCTTCAAAGTAGAGACCGCGAATCTTGGCACCACTTGCTTCTTGATAGCGAGCACCAATATTTTCTGTCACAGCCAAGAGTTGCTCATAAGATGATGTCAGCGTGGTCGGCAGGAAACTAGTCACCCCAGTCGTCAAAAGCCCTTCACTCATGGTGTGGAGGGTACCTTCGATGTTATTGTCCATGACATCGACCCCACCAAAACCATGGATATGGGTATCCACCAGACCCGGTGCGACAGAGTAGCCTGTGTAATCAATCACTTCCGCATCAGCAGGCACTTCTTGCACCAATTTCCCAAATTTTCCATCGATCAATTCCAAAAATCCACCCTTACGAATCCCTTGAGGATAGAAAAATTGATCTGCTTTAATATATTTAGGCATCTGACTGCCTCCTCTTGTTTAATTTTTTATTGACTCTATTATAACGCTTTCTGTTTTATTTGTAAATGGTCTATACCTGTTTTTTGAAAAAATTTATTATATTATTTGAACAAACAAAAAAGCAGGAAACCTGCTTTTTAAAATTCTTAAATCTGCTCGATTTGGACTTTTTCTGCCAAATTCATGGCATGGTCAGCAACCCTAGTATAGTGCGAAATAATTTCGATAAAGTTGACACCAGCCTGAGGCGTACATTTTCCTCTATTTAGACGAGAAATATGCGTCTTGCGCAGCTTGCGCTCTAGCTTATCAATCGCTTCATGTTTCGCTGTCAAATTATTCGCCAACTCAACATCATTTGTTTCCACAGAAGTTAAAGCTTCCTTGATAAACTCTAAAGTCATGTGATAAATTTTTTCTAGTTCTTCCAAGGCGGCTGGTGAGAAGGTAACCTTCTTGCGAAGCAGGTAGTCTGTCAGATTTATCAAAGCCTCTGAGTGATCCCCAATTCGCTCCAAATCTCGGCTAGAGTCTAAAATATTGGTCAGAATCTCACTTTCCTTTTGACTGAGCTGCTCACCAGAAAGTGCAATCAGATAACGAGTCAGTTCATCATCAATCGCATTGATGGCTTCCTCCGTCTTATGCCCCTTTTCAGCAGCTTTTTCTTCATGGTTAATGATATAATCATAGGCCAGTTCAAAAGATTTAAAAGCATAACCACCCATGTGAAGCAGTTCCTTTTTGGCATTTCCCAAAGCCAGAGATGGTGCCTGATGAATCAAAATCTTGTCCAGATAAAGAGGTTCGTATTTGACTGTTTCATCCTCACCCGCAATCAGTTTCGTAACCACATAGGCTAAAACACCGATAAAGGGAAATTGAACGATAGTATTGGTGATATTAAAGGTCCCGTGGGCAAAGGCAATGGTCATTTCCGGTGACAGATGCAGCGCTGTCTCAAACCACTGAATCAGAGCTGTAAACGGCACGAGAAAAATCAAGCAGATAACTGTTCCAATGACATTAAAGGCCACATGGGCACCAGCTACGCGTTTGGCTGCGATATTGGCTCCTAAGGAAGCGATAATCGCTGTAATCGTGGTTCCGATATTGTCACCAAACAGCACTGGCAAGGCTCCTTGCAGGTCAATGAGATTGCTGGCATAAAGATTCTGCAGAATCCCAATGGTCGCTGAGGAAGCCTGAATGAGGAGGGTCAGCCCCGTCCCGACAAAGACACCCAAAATCGGATTTTTACTAAGCTGAACCATGTAATCCCGGAAGACCTGCAGGTCCTTGAGGGGCTCCATGGCTCCGCTCATCAGATTGAGGGCAAAAAAGATACCGCCGACACCAAAGAGGATTCGGCCGACATTATTAACCGAGCGATTTTTGGTAAAAAAGAGGCAAACCGCGCCGACAAAGAGCAAAGGCAAAGCGTAATCACCCAGCTTAAAACCGATGATGAAGGAGGTCACAGTCGTCCCGATATTGGCCCCCATGACAATACCGATGGCCTGACGCAAGGTCAAAAGCCCCGCACTAACTAGACCGACTGTAATGACCGTCACACCTGAACTGGACTGAATCAGGGCAGTCATGCCGATACCAACCAGGACACCTAAAAAAGGATTACTGGTGTACTTGTCGATAAAGTAGCGCAATCGATCTCCCGCCGCCTGCTGCAGCCCATCTCCCATCATGCGGATACTGTATAGAAACAGCCCCAAGCCTCCCAAGAAGCTAAATATAATTTCTTGCCAATTAATGGACATTTCTTTTCCTCCGAAAAATAAATATCGAATATTCTCCTTTTTCTATTGTAAAGGATATTAATTAAAGTAACAAGCTTTTTTTTAAAAAAAATATTATCTTTTTTGTTTATGTTCTTTATTCATTTTTCATAAGGCCTATTTTTCTGGAAATCAAAAGCAAAAAACCCAGCTAGTTTCAGCTGAGTTCCTGCTTATTTTTTCTCTAGATTGCGCAACATCTGATCAATCTTGTTGCCATACTCAATAGATTCATCCTTAATAAAGGTCAAATCTGGAATCTTATACATTTTAAGATTGTGCCCCAGCTCTCGCTTGATGGTACCAGTCACCTTTTCCAGACCAAGCTGGGCTTTCTGATTGTCAGAAGCCAAGTCACTCATAATCGTGTAGTAGACCTTGGCCATGGACAAGTCACCCAACATTTGGACATCGGTGATGGTCACCCCCTGAACCCGTGGATCACGAACCTTTTTCTGCAAAATCTCATTGACTTCGCGCTTAATTTCCATTCCCACACGGTCTGCACGAAAATTATTTGCCATAGGATTTCCTTTCTAATTTTTTCTTCTGCAATATAAGCTAGGCCTAGCCTAGCTTATATTTTTAGTTTCAGTTGGATTGAGTTTGTTTCGAACTCTTTGCGAAAAGATGGATTTGCCTGAGGCTGGGACAAAAGTCCTAGCCTCTCAATTGTTTTTGGATTGTCGAGCAAGAC
>ERZ772926.814-NODE-814-length-16431-cov-10.903945_pt1 | contig 16431 bp, 15 predicted proteins | sample MGYA00511136_ERZ772926 | MGnify/ENA primary metagenome ERZ772926 (study PRJEB29015, sample SAMEA2737917) | human oral metagenome | biome: human oral; feature: human-associated habitat; material: dental | place: China | collected 2153 ... | reverse complement strand
CATGAAAACATTTAATGTACCCTATGCAAAAGGATTTGTAGATATCAATATTCCTGATGGTGTATCTGTTGTGGTGAAAGCGTAATTAAATAAATATTATACTGAAAGGTGTACTGCTTAGATGTAGTACACCTTTTTTTGCTAAGTCTTCTATTGACTTTCGAAAAAAAAAACATAATAATATATAAAATGTAAGTTTGTATTTTATTTAGATAGGAAATATATGATTAAGCGAGCGGTACTTTTATATCTAGGGCTAGCATGTGTGATACCCTTACAGGGACATGGTGCTAATCCTATAGACACACAAGAACAACTAGATAGAGCAAGAGCTAGTCAAGAAGCGAGAGAGGCACGATTAGGAGAAGAACGGATACAATGGCAACATATATCATCTAATATAGACGGTAAGACATCAAGACCTGCATCAGGACCTATGAGTGTTTCACCGTCTTTTTATATTACGCAGATACGGGTAGCTGAAGAAGGCGGAGACTCGAATACTTCGAGTGACAATTCAGCACCATATAGTACGAGATTGATTAAGGGTCCTTTATATTACCAATCAAAAGGTCAGGAGATACTACTTGATGTTCCACAGACATTCTCGTTTCTGAAAAAAGAAATAAAACCTTATATTAACCGTAAGTTATCGATTGAGGATATTAATGGGTTATCTACTCAATTAAATAATTCATTACTATCGCATGGTTTTGTTACATCTAAAGTGGGAATTCCACAACAATCCCTTGCGACGGGACAATTACAGTTTAATTTACAAATTGGACGGATAGAAGCCGTTACGTATCGGCCAGATTTACCCCATTTACCTTGGCATAATGCATTTCCATTACGAGAAGGGGATATATTAAATATTCGAGATATTGAGCAAGGCTTAGAGCAAATGCGCAGAATTGGATCTCAGTCAGTAGCTGTTGAGTTAGAAGCTGGGTCAAAACCGTTATATTCTACTATTATATTGCAGACATCTAAAAAACCTCCGATACATGGTATGGTGTCTATTGATGACTCTGGATTAAAAGATACTGGAAAACTGCAATGGACGACTTCTATAGGAATTGATCGATTATTCAATGCTAATGATACCTTTCAAGTGAGTTTAAACCAGGATGGAGCTCGAGATGGCGAAGTCAAAGGTACTAAAAACCATAGCATTTCTTACTCGATTCCACGGGGTAAGGATACATTTTCTGTTTCATATAGTAATATGAAATACCATCAAACGGTACATACTATGGTCAATCCATTTATTAGTTCTAGTCGAGCTAAAACAGTTAGAGGCACATGGAATCATGTATTTCATCGCAGTCGAACAACAAAACGGAGTTGGGATATAACGATAGCTAAACGTAATTCCAAGAATTATATTAATGATGTAGAAATCGAAGTACAGAGAGCGAATACAGCCTCATTGGAATTTGGCTTTTCAGAACGACGGTATCGTAAACAAAATACTATCTTTTCTCGTGTTGCTATAAAAAAAGGTGTTGGTTGGTTTGGGTCACAACCTGATTATGGCTATGGTGCACCAACAACGCGTTATACACAACTATTATTAGATGTAGATTATCAAATGCCGCGTACATGGGGTCATCGCCCTGCAAGTATAACAACATCCCTTCATGGGCAATGGACATTAGGTGGCAAGCAATTATATTCACGAGATATGATTAGCCTCGGCAATCGATATACCGTGCAAGGCTTTGATGGTGAGCATACGTTGATGGCTGAGAGCGGTTGGTATATGCGAAATGAAGTAGCTAGTTATATACCAAAATGGAAATCAAGTATATATGCCAATATAGATTTTGGTGCCGTATATGGACCGAGTACCGATGTATTGACAGGTCGATTTATTGCCGGTACAGCGATTGGTATGAGAGGCCAATTTAAGTCTGGATTATTGTATGATGCCTTTGTTGGTATGCCTTTATATAAACCGGAAGGTTATAAAACAAATCATATAGCAGCAGGATTCCAATCGGGATTAAGATTTTAGTAAACTGCTGTCATATCTCATATATATAGAGTTTAGGATAGAATTTATGAAACAAAAACGATTACAATATAAAATTGCTGTTTGGCTTACAATGGGCCTCATGGTTATGGATCCTTTAGTAGTTCCTTTAGCGTATGCAGAAAATCCTATAGAGGTAGACCATAATGCGCCTCAACATCGACAAGCACAAGTAGGACAAACGGCAAATGGTATTACATTAGTCAATATTACAGGACCTACGGCTGGTGGTGTATCTCGCAATGATTATACAAATTTTAATGTGCCACAACATGGTGTGATTTTAAATAATTCATATCAAATGGCGAATACAAGTTTAGCGGGGGATGTGCCAGGTAATGCTAATATGATGCGTGGCTCTGCTTCGGTTATTGTTAATGAGGTCACATCTCATAATCCTACTAACATGAATGGCTTTATTGAGGTGGCTGGACGTAAAGCATCAGTTGTTGTAGCTAATCCTAATGGAATCACTGTAGATGGTGGCGGTTTTATAAATACTGACCATGCTGTATTAACGACTGGTAAGCCTGAATATGACTCTAATGGAAATCTTAATACCTATCGAGTAGAACAAGGCTCTATTGCTATTAATGGAAAGGGCCTTAATGCGAAAGAATCTAACTCCTTACAAATTTTGACAGAAGCAGCTCAAGTAAATGCAGGTGTATGGGCTAATGCAGTAGAGACTCGTACAGGTAAAAATTTAGTAGACGCTAAGTCTTTAGAATCTAAGGCATTAGGTTCCTCTAAGCAAATTGGTTTAGATGTATCTGCTATTGGTGGTATGTATGCCAATTCTATTACTATGAAAGGAACCAATGACGGTCTTGGTGTTAATGTTAAAGGTACATTAAGTTCTGTTCATGCGACTACTATTAGTGCGGATGGTATGATTCAAGTGGATGGCGGAATAACAAGTAATGGTCAGACGTCTATTTCAGGTCATGCCATTTAAGTTGGACAAGATGGTGTTGTGCAAGGTGACAATGGCGTATCTATTGAAAGTCAATCGTCTATGACTAATCATGGTTTGGTAAACTCCAATGGTACAACAGATATTCGTGCGAAATCGGTAGATAATGCTGAAAATGGCCGTATCTATGGCAATACCGTGTCTATTAAAGCTGACACTGTATCTAATCACACGGATGCAACTATTGAAGCTAGATATAAACGTGCGGCGGATGCTTTAACACAAGCTAAAGAGACTCTTGATACAGAGTGGAATGCAGATATAACAGCTTATAAGTCTAAAGAAGAGATGCAAGCACATCGAAATCGTATCGAAGAGCTAACTAAGACTTATGATAAGGCGCAGGAAGCAATGACTATAGCACAAAAGGAATTAGATAGTCATAAGTCTGGTACAATGGCGAGCCGTGACCATATGGATATACAAGCTCATGAAATCCACAATAATGGAAATGCTTTATTGTATAGTGGAAATACGATGAATCTAACAGGCTCTCATGTCATTGAAAATAAGGGTGCCACCATACAATCAGGTGGAAAGATGACGTTAACAACACCTAATCTTGTTAACGATAATGCAAGCTTTGGCATGAAGCGTGTTTCGGATGGTATTACAAAGCATGGGGATACACTTAAAGTTGATGATCCACATCATCCAGAAGAAAATCAGGTTTTTGATGTCTCCGAATTCCCTGGCTATACAGGAAAAGGTGGCTATGGTGTGGCTCATAAAGTACCAGTGAAACAAGCTGATGGTACGATTAAAATGGTAGATAAGGGCGTTCCACCTGTAAAAAACTTTACATTGATTCGAAGTGAAGAGGAGCATATCCATACAGAAGTTACGAATAATCAACCAGGGGTTATTTCTGCTGGTGGCGATATAGTTATCAATGGTGCTTCTTCCAATATAAATAGCAAAATTGCATCTTCTGGACAAGTTATATTTAATGGCGCACATGAGACTGTCAGTGACAAAACCAGTGATAAGGTGTTCAAAACAGGAACAACACAAGTTAGTGAAGCGAAACGAGTTCATAAAGGCCATGGATGGGGACATAAATGGCGCCGATATTGGGATCCAGAAGTATTTATGACGCCTTCCATAGAAGAGCAAAATATACAACCAATTGGTACAATACAGGAACATGCTGAGGATACCATCGCTGAGGCCAATAAGCATAAAATAAATGATAGTCTAGATCCGTTTGGCACAGGTAATCAAGGAAAGTCTAGTATTGGAAATGTAACGATTGAAGGATTGAAATTACCAACACAGGCAATTTATAATATTCATCCAGATATAACAGCGAATGCATTAATTGAAACAGATAGTGCTTTTACAAATCGTAAGAAATTTGTATCGTCTGAATACATGTTAAATGCGTTGGCTAATGATCCAGACCGAAGAATGAAGCGCCTAGGTGATGGTTTCTATGAACAAGGGCTGATTAATTCACAAATTTTATCTGCTACTGGTAAACCATATTTAGAGGGTTATACAGATAATGAAAGCGAATATAAAGCATTACTCGAAGCTGGTATTTCATATGGTAAAAAATATAAGTTGACGCCTGGTATTACCTTATCAGAAGAACAAATGAAAACTATTACAACAGATATGGTATGGCTTGAAACAAAAACTGTTGTTGTAAATGGACAACCTCAACAAGTATTGTATCCTAAGGTGTATTTAGCTAAACAATCGGCTAATCAAATTGATGCTATGGGCGCTGTTGTAAGTGGTAAATCCATTATCGCTAATACGGATAGTACATTTAAGAATAGTGGTAGTATGATGGCTGATTCTATTGTAGTACAGGCAAATACAGTGGATAATACAGGTCGATTTAATGCGAATACTGTAGCTATTGGTGCTACGGATTCTATTCGAAATACTGGTGCTATTCATGGTAACGATAGTGTTATATTACGTGCTAATAATGATATAAGTGTAGAGGCAGCGACTCACAAATTAGCTAATCAAGATGTACTTATGCAACAAGGACGTATTGGCGTATCAAATCTTAAAGGAACCATAGACATTCATAGTAATAAGGATGTACATCTAACTGGCGCTATTATTACAGGTGGAGATGAGGGTAATATCTCTATTACTAGTGCGAATACGGTTAATTTGGATACTAAAAAATTAAGTGCCAAGAAAGATATGACATTAAATGCTGCAAATTATCTTCGCACAGATAGAGGTACTGAAATTGGTACACAAATTTTAGGTGATGGCAATGTAACAGTTGCAGCTAAGAATGATGTCAATATTCGTCAAGGTGTAATAAATAGTGAGCATGGAGCAACAACTATAGTTGCTGGTAATGATGTAAATATTGAAAATGGAAATACTTATAGTCGTGATCAATATGGACTACAGTACAAGGAAAAAGGGCTATTATCTCGTACAGTCAATACGATTCGTAAAGATTATGAGCATACGGGTGTGACAGCATCCACTATTGGTGGCAATACAATTCAAGTAGGAGCTAACCACGATGTAAATGTCACTGGTTCTAATGTGTTAGGCACAGGTGATGTAGCTATTACTGCGGGTAATAAGGTTCATACTAACTCCGGAGAAGATAGTAGTCGTAATGATACATATCAACATAGTAAGAAAAAAGGTCTTATGGGGGCTGGCTTGGGATTTACTATCGGTAGTAAACAGATTAAAGATACAGAAGCAGGATCTTATACAACAAATGTAAATACATTAATTGGTTCTGTTGATGGTACTATTGCTATTAATGCTAATAATGATGCCCATATTACAAGTACGGATATAGTTGGTAAACATGGTATAACGGTAAGTGCAGCAGATATTACGCTTGATGGTAATCATGATGTAGCTATGTTAAAGCAAGTACATGAAGAAAAACAGTCTGGCTTGACTGTAAGCTTAGGTGGTTCCATTGCATCTGCATTAAATACCGCACATGGTTTACAACGCAAAGCAAGCAGTCGAAATGATAAACGATTAGCAACTCTTGAAAATATAGAAGCGGGAAAAGAACTAAAAAAAGCTATGAGCAGATTAAAGAGTATCAAGAATTTACACCTGAATTTGTAAAACGAAGAGCGGAAAGCTTAATTGAATCGAGCAAAATTAAGAAAAATTATGTTGCTCAAATTGATAAAGAATTAAAAAAACCAAATTTGTCTAATAAAGACATACGCAGATTAGAAAAAGATAGAAATCGTTTGGCACAGGAAGCCAATCAAGAGCATGCTGAAGGTACGAACGATTTACAAGATATTAATTCGAAAGATCAAAAACAATATAACGCCAAGAAGAGAGCGAAGAAAGATGGGTTAGCGAATATTCATGTGAGTATAGGTTCTAGCAAAAGTCGTAGTGAAACAACTCTTAACAGTCGTAACTATGCCGGTGGGCAACTAGTATCTGATGATAGTATTACGTTGGTAGCTAAACCTAATATGCAAGATAAAGGTAATGTTGTTGCTGTAAGTGAAACTATTCGTGGTAAGACTGTTGCATTAGAGGCGAGTAACGATATTTCTTTATTAGCAGCTACAAATACATCTGAAAAACAGGTTGCTTATGATAGTAAAGGATGGTCAATAGGTGCTAATCTTAGTGTTAATGGTGGAGGATTACTTGGGTTAGATGCGAATTATAACCAAGGTATGGAACGTGGTAATACATTTACAACAACACATACTGGCACAGTAATACAAGCTGATCAGGTAAATTTACATTCTGGTAAGGATACTACCATTGCTGGTTCTAAAGTTTATGGCGATTCAGTTACTGCTGAGATTGGTGGTAACTTAGCGATAAAAAGTTTACAAGATATAGAAACATATCGTGGAAAATCTAAGAATGTCGGTTTTAGTGTCTCCACAAATGGGCTACAATTGGGTAGTGTATCTGCTGAATATACAAATGGAACAATGAAAAGTGATTATGCTAGTGTTGCTGACCAAGCTGGCATATATGCTGGCACAGGTGGCTTTGCGATTCAATCTAAAGGGAATACAACGTTAGAAGGAGCCGTCATTGGGAGCAAGGCAACAGCAGATAAAAATTCATTAGTGACAGATTCTTTAACGATTAAAGATATTAAGAATAAAGCTGAGTATACATCTAGCAATACAGGATTAAGTTACACATCTGTATCAGGATTTAAAAATTTAAGTCAAGCTGGTAAGGATGCTTTATATAATTCATTGGGTTTATTACCTAAATTATTACCAGATTCAAGTAAATCTTCTGAAAGTACTACAAAGTCTGCTATTGCTAATGGTACAATAAAGGCACAGTCTTCTAATATTGATATTGATAAAATCTCACGTGATACGGAATCTAGTCTAAATAAACTAGATACGATTTTTGATAAGAAAAAAGTAGAAGAACGTCAAGAATTGGCTCGGCTATTTGCAAAAGATGCATTTGAACAACTTCACTACTGGCAGCCTAAAACTAAAGAAGAGAAAATTGCAAAAGCATTGGCTCATGCTGTAGTAGCAGAATCTTCTGCCCGCATTGCAGGAAATCCAGCTGGAAGTGGATTTTATGCTGGATTAAGTAATGAGGCCTTAATTGGTGAAATTCAGAAAATCTCTAAGACAAATCCTGCTGTAGCACAATGGTTGAGTGCGGCTCTTGGCGCTGTGGTTAATGGCGTTTTAGATAAGCCTATAATTACTGGTGCGATGGAATCACAAAATGGTACTAAATATAATGCATATGGAAGAATGAAACAACCTCGGGAGCTAGATTATACTGAGTCCTATGATTTTATTGATTTATATGGGAATACATGGAGACGAAGACGCAGTGGTGATTCTCGTATAAATCCTGAAAATATAAGACCACTTGCAGTTGTGCAAACAGCCGAAGAAGGCCATCAATTAGAAGGACAAGAGGTATGGATAAATTCGGATGGAAGCTGGACGAATATTAATGAGCCAATGGGGAATGTACATCTACCTTTTACAAGTAGTAATCCTTTTAGATCGGATCCTTTATCAGAGGGGGAACGTGCTGAGAAATTTTTACAAATAGCTAATGCTTATGAAGAAGCTAATAGGAATAAGCCTTATGTTGTTGATACATGGCGTGATAGAAATACTAATATGGCGTATAACCAGTATTCTGATGGCACCATAGTACCTTTAGGATTGACATGGGGTCAAGTATTAGAACAGCAAGGTTATTCTACGACATTAGGTAGTGATGGTGCTTTTTATACCGGAAGTAGTGCTACTGGATGGTATTATAATCCTAATCCATCTGAAAGCTCTAGGCATAGAATTGTGTGGCAAGGTTATCAGGCTGATGATGGACAATATTATAATTTGCTTGCTGATGGTAGTAAAGTTTTAACTGGCGAATATAAAGGTAATTATAATGCTAAAGCTGGTCAAGCAATTGAATTTAATGGAGAAACGGGAAAATTTTATAGTGGTGGTTTCCCAGTATATCCAGATGGTGATAAAGATTTAATACGTTTAACTAGTTGGGTTGAATTTAAGGCCGATTTAAATTATGCCGGAGAAACTGGTATGTTAATCGCTGGGGGGAATTCGCTTGGACGGGGAGTATTGCCTAGAGGTGTCAAAGCTGGAAATTCTAGACAGAATTCGGGTAATGTTGTTAGATACGCACGAGAATATCCTAAAACAGAGAAGGGGTATTATGGAACATCTAGTAAAAATAGTAGTCAATCTTCTATTAGAGAGATTCCTGGTGGCGAAAAAGAGGCTAGAAGATTTTTTGAAACTATTAGTAAGGGTGGTAAAATTAAGCCGACTAATAATCCGGATAACATAATGAAAGAGATGCCAGATGGCCGAATAATACAATTTAGGCCTAAGTCTAAATCTGGAGATGCAGCAGTAGATATTTCTAAATCAGAAGAGGGACCGAGACAAAAAATTCATTTTCCTGAATAATTTTCTATAGGAGATAAAAATTTATGAAGAGTTTAATTAATGTCAAATATCTAAAGAATATATATAATACTATAGGTAAAAATGTAAATAATGTATTTGTACTCAGAGATAAGTCTTTTAATGAAAGTGAAATAGAATATATATCGGATGGCTGTATATATTTACAATTTGATAATCAAATTATTAAATTTACAAATCAGTCTATTGAAGGTCCTGATTTAGATGACTATCCCAATTTAGGTTTTGAGGTATATGAGAATTTAAATGATAATAATTTATTAAGTAAATTTTCTTTATATGCGTTAAATATAACTGGAATTATAAATGATATTAAGATTGTAAATGATGAATTTTCGTCGTGGTGGAATAATGATATTATTTGTGTTGATATAGCTTTGAAGTTTGATATATCTGGTGCCATTTATTATCTAATCTTATGGGATTCAATTCCTGATACAATAAGTTGGGTTGATAGTAGCAATATTACTTCTGAAAATAGTTATAAACTTCGAGATAGAATTAGTGATTTTTGGACTGGTAAATCTCCTGATTTTAAGTATTTTTATAGGAAAGAACTCTCTATATGCGATAGATTGAATAGTCTGTAATATAAGAAACAAATATAAGTTTGTAAAACATCTCGATTTTATAGCTAGACTTATTTATTCATGGAAAAGGAAGTAAATGAATGTATATAAACAGAAACGTAATTTCATAAGTCTGATTAGATATAGATTATGGTGTTCTTTATTTATGATAGTTGCATGGACATTAAATGCAATAAATGCTATACCTATTGATGGTATTATTGCGATTCCACAGGCAACACTAGTATGTACTATTATAATAATAATACTTATGTGGCCTCTCATTCGTCATAGAAAACTTTTTGTTTTAATATATCGAAAATATATCAATAAAGGACACTCTACATTTTATTTCTGTTTATGGTTCTTAGTAGGGTGGATAGATAAAATTGTGAAAGAAGATGAACTTGATAGTTCTGCTTTTAGACTTTCATTTGAATCCTATTCACTATATGACTATATATGGTTAGTAATTTATATTCTATTCTTGATGTGGATTATCTTCTATGCGGATATGAGCAATTGGCAACGTTTAATAAGTTCTGGTAGTGTGATTCTTTGGATTCTTAAATCCTTATATGTAAAGTAACCGCATTAACAGCAACACTTTTGGTTCTATAACCCAACGATTCCTCAAATTAAAGAAAATCATGAAAGATTTGAAACTGAGAATGGTAAATTACAAGCTGATATTACTGATGTAAGTGTCGAAGCAGTATCAACTGGAGTAAAAGATATAATAAGGGATAATGAAAATAATAATAAGAATAATAATGATAGGTGAGGGAATAATTAAATGAGTGATTTATTGTTATATTTTTTTATGGGACTGTTATTTTATCAATTAATAAAGTCTTATAGAAATAAATGGAAAGATGCTTTTTTGATTATTGTTATATTGCTTATCTTCGGGATTCCTGGAATTATAGTAAGTAAATTATACGAATATGGTTATATTCCATTTAAGCTATGTTTTTATATATCGTCAGTTATCCTAGTTCTTATGCATATATCTTTTCTATGTCTTTTCATATATTTATATAAAACGGCAGAAACTCCTGAAAGACGTCGAGAAATTTTAAAAGGTGGACTACTTTATCTTTGTGGTATTGGAATAATGGCTGGTGGATTAGCTTTTGTATTCTTATTTTAGATGCTGAAAAATATATTATCAATGCTTTTGTGGGTGATATAGAACAGGCTTATGAAACAGGCCGTGATTTTCCTGACGACGTATCTGTTGTGGTGAAAGCGTAATTTACAATAACATATTGAACTCTTAGATCGTATCGCTAAGGGTGAATAAAATGAACCACCTATTAAAGATGACTGGTAATCTTTGGTAGGTGGTTTAAAATTTATTAATATTCTTATATAATGTGATATAAATATAAGATTAATAAATTACAAACTTTACTAGATTAAGAGAGAAGGGAATATGAGCTATATACAGGATGAGTATTATATTTTAAAGCAAAATTTGATAATGCTTAAGCATAATATTCGGTTAAATAAAATTGAATTTACTATAGCTTTATTATTATTTATATTTTATACGTTATATATAATGGGCTATTTATTAGCAGCCTTTAGCGAAGGAATAATTAGATTAGAGTTTCAAAGTTTTGATTTATTTATACTAAGTGATTTAAGAATTACTGAACGGGAATATATTATATTAGCAATTTTACAGTTGCTCATTTGCGCTACAGGAATGTCAAGATTAATACAGTATCGTTTTAATGATAGTGATTTACATACAGGTGGAAAACTTGTTAGTTATTGCTTTGCTTTTGCTTTAATATTCTTTGGCGGTCTATATATTTATCGTGTTTTTAGTACAGGTTTAAATTCGGTTACATTTGAATTTTCTCTTTATTTTTGGATGTCAATACGAATTATGTTACTAGCTTTTTTGTTTATTTTACTCAACCATATTCCAAGAGACTTAAAATATGGTTTAGCTAGTTATGGTGCTTTAATAGGCAATCATAAGATTATATATCACGATCTCATTAAATATAGGAAATTAGATGAATCAACTATTGAATATATTGGATTAAATGACATTCTTAAGGTGATGAAAAAAACATTTATTACCGATATGTTGAATATCAAAGGTAGGCAAAGTCGATCACAGATTATATGGAGTAATCTTATATTTATCATAACTATTGCTCTTTTAAATCAAATTATAAGTACCATGATTCAAAGTCGATTTGTATCTCATATGTGGCACGATTATATAGCATATATTTTTTATTATTGGTTACTGTTGGCTAACATAGGTATGATTATTAGAAGATTAGATGACTCTGGTGCAAGTGCGTTATGGCTATTGGGGTTATGGATACCATATGTAAACATATATGTTTTATATTTAATTCTTTTTAAGCCTTCTATTATAGGTATTGAGAATGTTTAAATTTCGATTTGAATGCATAAAGTATTGTTGATTAAAAATATAAAATAGAGTTGAATTGTAATCTTATAGGTATCGATATAAAGATAGATTAGGTGTAGTCTGTAACAATAACTAAGATTTTAGAGGAATTTATGAAGGAGAATATTGCATTATTATTAGTAATTTTATATCTGATCTATAGATATAAGACTTATAGTAAGGTTAATAAAATAATAGAAGACAGAATAGAAAATGTTCATAAGCCATTTTTTAAACGAATACAGGATGTTTTGCAGTGCTCTAAAGAAGATGCGGAGAAGGTAGGTTTAGCATTAGATAAATATTTTGTACCTTTAGAAAGTGAATTCTATAAAATTGATGATAATACTTACTCATTTGTTAATGCAGGAGGTCTTAAAGGGACTTTTTCAATAAATCAAAACTATGATTTATTGGCATTAGAGTATAATGGTGTAAATTTATTAGCTTTACATTAAAATAGTAATAAAAGTGTTCCTAAATAGACCGATATACTTAGTATTCAATCACATGAATTACTTATATATAGTAATTATGATTTGACTCTTATTTTATTTCTTTTAGTAAATTCATTTTTTTATATAAGGAAATTATTAAAATGGCTGTTATAAAAAAATTCTTTTTCTATGGATTTGCATTATTTGCATTAACATCCATTATATATGGAATGGCTTATGATTTTATGATTGGTGCTGAGATTCACTATGATTTTTATGGTGCAGGTTTTGTTGCTTGGCTAGTATTTTTTGGTATATTGAAAGAAATTTTTGGATTGTGAGAAAGCTCTTAAATTTAATAAGTTATAATCTACTTAGTTGAAAATCAGATATGATGATTTAGGTGACTATGTATACTTGTTAGAATTCGGATTAATTTTTTTAGTGTAAAAAGCGTCAGATAAAATAGATGATAAGTGAAGAGATACAACTTATAAAACAAAATATATATGATTTACTCCATAATACACGAATAAGTAAGAAGGCCTACCTTATTATATTGATTGGTTTATTCTTTACTTATTTTGTTGGTAATGCAATTATAAACACTTTGTCTATCCAATTAATAGAGATGTATTATTTACGTTATATCTTTAAACTAATGGGTGTATGTTTAGTTATAGAGTTAAGCAGACGTAGATTACATGATTTTGGATTATCAGGAAAATGGCTATACTTATGGTTAATAATAAGTTGGAGTATATATGGATATTATATGTATGATCTATTTGTACTTGGTGGTTTAAATATAGTGTTTTTTGAAAAAATCTTGCTAAGAGAAGTAGGTATTATATTTATACCAACAATGTTTTTATACTTACTCCCAAGTAATCATAGTAATAATCGATATGGGAATAGTAGTGTTCAATTGATTTCACCAACGAAATCTATTGGTTATTTAAATAACAAGATAACTCTAGAGAATAAAAATGGATTATTAGAGTATATGAGGGATATTTATATACATCAGTCATTTTGTCTTAAAGGCAGAGCTAAAAGAGTAGAGGCTTATTTTGGTATAGGATCATTTGGTATGATTATTAGCTTAATCGTAAATCTTATCTCAATACTTTTTATGATTAAGGATGAGACAGGAATAAAAATACTAGAACCTATATCAATAGGTATATTTTATATCCTGTATTTTTATATAATTTTATCAATTTTGACATTATGTATTCGTAGATTACACGATAGTTTATATAGTGGCCTTTGGGTCATATCATTATTGGTACCGTATTTAAATATTTTTATTATATACAGAATATTTGTAAAAAGTAGTTGGGATATAAATAGTTTAAGGGATATAAGATAATTGTTATTGCCCATTTGTATATGATATTTGCTGAAAGTAATGCATAAAAATATCCAGATCAATGAAATGCTTAAACGACAAGGAGATAACAATAAATGAAATTAATATATTATGTTTCTACTACATTCTTGTTTTTACTTTTTGCCTATAGTGTAATCCAATATATACGAAGATCTAACAAAGATAAAAATGAATTATATAGCCTGATTAGTTTGGGTATATTTTTATTTGTATTTTTTACGGATTTAAAGTTCTTAGATACCATAAATAAAAAATTTAAGTACCTAATTGAGTTTTTATTGTTATCATTTAGTACATACCTGTTTTCACTAATTTTTAAAAATAGTGCTAATAAATGGATTTATTATTTATTTTCTCTATTTACTATATTGTTATTTTTAATGGCTATTTTATTCTCAATCTAACTTCATATTAATCAAACATGGGTTATTAGTGTGTTTATATATTCTATATATTAAAAATATAATAAGATTGATTGTATGATGAGGACATTAGTATGACTTTTATAATTAAAGAAATTGGATAATCATATATGAATGTAAAAATAGTTAAGTTATTAAATTTAATAAGGTTTAGAATAATTGGAACAATTTTTTTAGCAATTACTATAATAGGTAATGCCATTGAGGCGACTGCACCGAATGTAGACTATAGGTTTATTATCCCTATATTAGTTATGGGTGGAGTATTATTAACACCATTAATTCGTGGCCGTCGTATTGTTGGACGGATATATAGAAGAGGGATAAATCAGTATAATTCGAGATTAATTGTATGTATATTATTTATTTTAGGATTTCACAATAAATTAGTTGGTATACCTATAGCGAAAAAGAGTATTTATGGTTGGTTATTTTTGGGATTTTGGGTTATAAGTTTTATTATTACTTTTATATGGATGTATTCAAATAATGTTCCTACATGGATGTTATCCATTTCTGTGATTCTAGTTATTTATAAAATACTAAAGTCATTATATAGTTAGAGCGGTGTCAATTTATTTGAATAAAACATTCTATATTTTATATGATTTAACATGACTGTTATTTTATATAAGAGTTATTTAAAGCTAGTCAGGAGATAAGTCTGCTAAATGATAAATAAGTTTGATTATACTTTTGGGATAGTATTATTTATTTTGGTTTGGGATCTTCGTGCGTATTATAAAAATGTATTACAACAGAATTTAACTCGTAAGCAGCAAGAATGGGTAAATAATATGCGATACCCACATTTATATAAATTTACAAATTTAGTAAGTATAGTGGCTGAAATTGTTTTTTTAATATTCTATATGTTCTTTAATTTTGGATATGCTTATTTTTATCCATTAGGTGCAGTCCTTGTAATTCATTTTTTTTAAGATTTCATTAGAAATATCCAGAAAAAGGAATCTAGTACATATAAAGATGGACGTAATGAAAATTATATATACATAATTGGAATCGTGTTTATCTTATGGATTATATTTCATTAATTTAATAATTCTAGTAAATTAAACTTTTATTTTATGGTTGTAATATCTCCTTAGATAGTGTTGCAAAAGATACCCCTACTCTTTTATGAACAAAAATTAGAAAAACAAAAAAATGATATTAATAATAAGTCAAATACTAATTAATTGATGAGTGATAAAAATGAGCAAATTAATTTACCTAGGTTTCTTTTGTGTGATTGCAATACAGACATTACTGGGGAAACAAATAATCAGAAATAGATTTTTATTTATGTTGAGCCCAATTCTATTTTTAATATCTGCATGTACCAAAATTATTTTAATTTTGACAGACAACTATACTAAATTTATGAGTGATATTATTTTCCCTGTATTAATCATAAGTCTACTGATTACTCTGTATATAAGGCATGAGCAACCGTAAAGGAGAAATTATAATGTTACATGATTTTTTAGTAAGTTATACCTGGTGGATTATACCAGTACTTTCTTTTTTTTGTATTATATTAGGATATAAGTTTCATATAAAAGGATTTGACTATTCAATTCGATTGAGTGGTGGAAATTTTTTTGCATATAGTTTTATGTCTATAATAGGATTATATCTTGATATTTTCTTATTTAGTAGACTTGATGTTATAGAGAACATCAGTTATGGATCTTATTTAATCTATTATATTTTGATATATTTTCTTGGTGTATTTAGTATCTCCTGGTATTTTTTAGCTGGTATGAGACGTATACAATCTGTATCATCTTTGCCGGCATGGAGTTATCCAATTTTTCTCATTGTTGTGGGAATAGTTTCTAACTATATTGATGAAGTATTGAATCTAATTATTATTGCTCATCTGTATATGATATTTGCTAAGAGTAAAGCATAAAGATATTCAGATAGTAATTACTTGTTTTCACTAATATTTAAAAATAGTATAATAAATGAATTTATTATTTATTTTCTTTATTTACTGTATTACTGTTATTAACAGCTATCTTATTCTCTGTATAATTTCATATTAAGTAAAATTAAGGTAGAAGATTATACGTATATGATGGGAATCTTATTAAATGAATGTATATAAACAGAAACGTAATTTCATAAGTCTGATTAGGTATAGATTATGGTGTTCTTTATTTATGATAGTTGCATGGACATTAAATGCAATAA
>ERZ772926.812-NODE-812-length-16433-cov-4.038344_pt1 | contig 16433 bp, 17 predicted proteins | sample MGYA00511136_ERZ772926 | MGnify/ENA primary metagenome ERZ772926 (study PRJEB29015, sample SAMEA2737917) | human oral metagenome | biome: human oral; feature: human-associated habitat; material: dental | place: China | collected 2153 ... | reverse complement strand
ATCTTTGCATTAGCAAATAAGAATAATAAACCAATCAAAAAAGAAAAGGAAATGAGCAGCGATATACAGATAGACTGTGAAATGAAAAGCCTCCTCCTAAACATGAAGAGTAGAATGCCTCTGGGACTTTGTAAGGCAGTATACGTAGGACCGAACAAAGATGTCAATAAAGAGCATTACGAAGAAATGGATATAGAAGATGCTTGCAATGAGATTGATGGCTGGTTAGATGCTGATGGAACTTTCATTGAAAATCAGTTAGTCCTATCTGTCGTGCTTTTGAAAGGGAATGTAGAACTATTCATCCGTCAACCTAATAACATGTCGTGGGAATCTTTATCAACACAAGATAAGCAGAATATATTGCGAGTTGCCAGGGAGACGGTAAATAAAATCAATCATCCGGAAGAATTTGAACTTCCATTCTAAGAAAGGAATTGTATTATGAAAAGTAAAATTTTAAGATGGAATCCTAAAAAGATCTATCACGAAGAAGGCAATGTGTATAAAATCTGCGCAAAAGTATCGCTTGATGACGACTGCAACAACATGCACGCCGATTTCTCTATAACAGCAGATGTTTACGAGAAGACAAAGAATGGGCGTTGGCTCTGGGTAGCGGGAGGATGCCAGCACGATTTGATTTCGAAGCATTTCCCCGAACTCAAGAGATTCATTCCATTGCATTTGTGCAGCCACGATGGTTCGCCTATGTATCCTGTGGAGAATGGAACATACCATATTTTCAACTCCCCAGAGATAGTAGCAAATGAATATTTGCGCCTTTCTGACGGAGAGATGCAAAAGTTGAACGCAGATCCAAATGACCATACGTATTTCAAATACATGCTCTTTCATCTTGGAATTGTAGCCCGTTGGCAGAAAGAAGCCGATGATTTCATACAATTCTTGGAAGAAAAGACAGGTGTTGAGTGGGAAAACCCATATACACCGGAACAGGAGAGATTCAGAATTACATTATCCCCGGAGGAGAACTCCGACATTGAGGCTAAAATACGTAATGGTTATTACACGGATGCCAATATCGCCAAAAGATGTGAAGATAAGAAGCGTAGGGAAATAGAGAAGAAACGGGACGAGATACTCGAAGAGTATTCTAAAAAAGAGCTCGAGGCAAGAAATGAGCGAGACATCAATCTTTATATTCTCGATAGTGGGTTGCCAGTTGACAATGTTATTTACTACCATCATGGAAACAAGGTTGTATTCAACTGGAAAAACTATGATAAAAAAATCACACAAGAACAATTCGTTGATTTTATCAATCAAGTAGATTACTCCAAGTTGCCAGATGGGGTAGAATTTTCCATCAAGTAACGCCAAAATCAGAGCCGTGTGGTTGACTCTTCATGGCTTTTTTATAAACCAGCTTTTTTGAATTATGAAGAAAATGTTTGAAACCAAAGAGCAGGCGATAGATGCGCTGTCCAATCTATTAGCGCAGAGCAAAGCTCAGCCTGTTAAACTGATAAACTCAGTTGTTTGTCATATTGAGGATAAGGAAACATCAATAGATGTAACCAAGGTCGAAGTGAACATGCCGAATATTAAACACACTTTTTTTATTAACCTTACATCGAAGATTTTCACATTGTCCAGTATCACGAATGTATATCTTGAAGTAAGGAGAACTCTGTACGAGAATGCTCATGGAGGTTTTCAGAACAAGCTCATAGCAATGCGTAAAGATCTTATGACAGAACTTTGGACTATTGCAGCAGGTAAAACCTTTAGATTCGATGATACGAAATCACCTCGGTTCTACTTCGATAGAGAATGGAGATCTGTCATTAAAGTGGACGTACCTGCTGATAAGAAATATTCTCCAATCGTCTGGTGGCATGACAACCGCTGCTCTGAAAAAGGGGCTAACGCAAGCACTGGATTAGGGAACTGTCCTTTAGAAACGCAGGTGAATATATATGATTTAATCTGCCAAGAATTATTAAAGTAAAACAACATATAAAATTTTAGATTATGGAATTTTTCAAAACGATTTCAGAACACATGAAAGATGGTCAGCAGTTATCGCTGACTATCAAGAAGAATGGTGAGAATCTTGTGGTGAGCATTCTCCCAGACACAAGTAGCGTAAAAGACAAATCCGTATCCAACCTTACGCCACTCGTTATGAATGGTACTCCCGATGATTTTGAAAACGGCTTTGCTGAAGCATTAGCTCCAGTTGATAAAGCAATTGGACTCATTTCAGATGTGAAGGCATACGAGAACGAGGTTGAGCAAGCCCGTTCAAAGTCGGAAATGGAAAGTAAGAAAAAAGCGGAGACTGATAAATTGAAGAAAAAGTACAACGATTTACTCTCGCTTGCTAAAAAGAATATCAACGCCAAGAAGTTTAAAGACGCAAGGGTGGTACTTGAAAAGGCTTCCGAACTTTCTTGCTCCGATAAAAAGGATATTGATAATGTGCTTGCAGATATCGAAAGTAAATCTGGATCAAATAGCTTATTTGGAGCTGCAGAAGACTTGTCTGATGGTAAGGATACTGAAATCGCTAACAGCGAAAGTCAGGAAGAGAGTGTGGAAGATGGTGATAACGAAAACGAGGAGGAATAAATTATGGCATTGAATTTAACTGGATTGAAGAGAGTATTCAAATATGGCAGCAGAACATTATCAGATCCTGATAAGTCTATGACACCAGACGAAGTTATGAACTTCTATGCAGGAACATATCCAGAGCTTACGACAAGCAACGTACATGGACCTCAAGTTAATGGTGATAAGGCTGTGTACGAATTCAAGACAACAGTAGGAACCAAAGGATGAGAAAGCAATGCAAAGAGCAGGACTTAATATCCAGATTCCATCAAGCTCTCTATTCTGTAGTCAGAGAAGAAACAAATATGACGCAGTTGGTAAACGTGGAGGAAGAAGAGTCGCACACTCTTCTTCTTCCACCCCAAGCAGCGACCCCTTTGCTTTTTTGAAACAGAAGATAGAAGAAATAAGAATTTCCGACGAGCAGTATCTATCGCGTTATGGAATTGATATAAAAGAAAGCTTCGAGAAACTTAAGAGAACCTATAGGAAGTTCTCAGAGTATTATAGTTGCGAGTATAAAGTCGACTATACAGGCTGTGAAACAACAGCTGACAGAATATTAAAACTTGCAGAATCTTTTGATGCACAAGTAGAGTCTACGGGATTTTATATGAGCTTAAGTAAAGATTATGACGCCACGGCACTCAACTTTGTACTATATTACCCATTGTCCGAATTGGACTGGACAGTATGCATATTCTATTGTTCCCCTGCCGATTATCTCTCAGAAGAGGGTGGTCTGATATACAAGAAGTTTATCAAATATATATCTTGTTGCATGGGAATAAGCATAGGAGTAGAAGATAATGTAGAGAATTATTTCCTTGATGCTATCATTAACTGGTACGACGAAGATGTTTATTCTTCTGATGATGAGCCTGATGAGGGCAAGTTGCATATTGCTAAAATGTACCAAAGAGGAGGAAAATTTCAAAAACTCTTCCAGGAAATATCAAACTTGCCAAGAATGAACGAATTTTATATAAATAAAGAGCTTGAGAATTATCGAAAAAAATGTCCTCACGAAGAATTAGAGCTTGTTGAGTGTATGATTGATGGAGTATCTATTATAAAGAAAATGAATATATGCCAGTACGATTTTACGCCTGATGTCGATACTGAAAATGATGACTACTGTGATGGGAAAGTTATGATACCATGGACAACAGCGATACTTTATAGTAGTCATGATGGACTCAGTGACGATTTGGTAGACTGTATAAATACTGATGTGCAAAGTGGTTTGGAAGCTGTTAGCTGGATGGCTAACCTAATCCTGACAGATGAGACTACACCAACAGAGCTAAAAGGGTTCGAAGCAAATAAAAACCTTGGTGAAAAATTTGAAAAATGGATTGATAGATTTAATAAATTAACAGAAAAGTTTGATAGATATGAGCAACCTCAGAGAAAAGTTGAGTAACAAAATGATTCCAACACATGCGCTAATTTTCTTCGAAAGCTCAAACAGGGAATCTGGCGGTGCATACGTAGAACATCGTCGTATAGCAAATGGAGCTTTTGGAGCAGGTGGTCCGCTGAAAGTAAAAACGTTGTCTAAAATTATGGCGGTTGTTAATCAATACATAAAGCAACAAGACAGTATGGTGTCTTTACATGGTATAATTCCAGAGAATCTGCTTTACAGTAGTAGTAAAGCCGAAAGTGTAAAGCTCGTTTGGTATAGAAAGCCAGAAAAGAGAATGATGTATTTTTCTAAGAAATTAGAGATTCCTAATGGAGAGGTAATGATTCCTGGACTTGTTTATGTTGCGAATGGAAAAAACCTAAGCGTGTACGCTTTCAAAGGAACTAAGCCTAAAAGAATACTTTATAAGGCTCCATTCTTCAATGTTAATGATAAAGTTTGCCTTGGTACTGCTAAAATAAAGAAACCTTGCGAAAGTACATTTGATAACTGGATAGAATACTGGGAAGCCATGTTTTGGAAATCTGAATTCGTTCATATTCTCGGAGGGAATCCAATAAAAGGAAACCTTGCAAGCGTAACGAAACGATGTATTACTACAGGAGAAGCATTCCCTATAGATGAGCTAATTAAAACAAACGTTACACTAAAAGATTTGCTGAAATGAAAAAGCTACATTATATAGATAATTATCTACTCAATCCTCAGCATAAAATTTCCGTAGCTCTTATTGGAGTCGGCGGAACAGGTTCACAAGTGCTCACTTCTCTCGGAAGAATGAACTATGCACTACAGAAACTTGGTCATCCAGGATTATATGTGACAGCTTATGATGCAGATATTGTAACAGAAGCCAATTGCGGAAGACAGTTATTCTCACAGCAAGAAATAGGATTAAATAAAGCCAATGTGTTAGTTACTAAAATCAACATGTTTTTCGGAACTAACTGGCAGAGTAAAGCGGAAATGTTTGGAGAAAAATCAAAGGCTGCCAATATAGTAATCTCATGTGTAGACACAGTAGAAGCTCGACTTTCCATAGATAAAAATCTTAGAAACAACACGCATGGATACGACTATGAAAGGTTCATATACTGGCTCGACTTTGGAAATCTTATGGACAGAGGACAAGTTGTAATTGGAACGGCTGGACACTCGATAGGACAACCAAACAAGAAATTCTGTGTGCCTATACTTAAATCTGTAACTGATCTGTTCAAGTTGGAAGAGGTTAATGAGAAGGAGTCTGGACCGAGTTGTTCACTTGCAGAAGCTTTAAGTAAGCAAGATCTGTTTATTAACTCAACCCTTGCTCAATTTGGATGCGCCATGCTCTGGAAGATGTTTACTAAAGGTGTGATTGATGTGCATGGAATATATCTTAATGTAAACACTATGCGAACAACACCTATCCCGATAAAATAACTTTCTGGGGTTACCCAGACTTTTCTGTCTGGTTTGGACCGCTTGTGAAAGTCGTCCAAATCTTTTAATAGAAAATATTATAATCAAATATAATCATTTTGGTAATAAATGAGTATATTTGCAACTTCAAAACAATAGGAAAATGAACAGAAAGATAAGACTTCTCGAAGTAAATGTGTCACAAGCAAAAGTCGTATGTCCTGAAGGCAAATATATAGATAACGACCTTATTCTCTTCGAGGATATCACGAAAGTACCACTTCCAAACAGCCCTTCTCGCATGAAGTCGCTCTTCCTTGCACTCTGTACCAGCGGCAATGCACAATATACCGTTGACACAAAGATGCACGAGGTAAGTGCAGGAGATGTCATTATCATCAGCGAAGAACAAGTTGTTGCCGATTATATGCTTTCACGTGACTGCAAAGGTATTGCGCTCATCATGTCGTATGATTTCTTTCAGAACATCGTAAGCGGAGTTCACGAGTTTTCTGCTCTCTTCCTCTTTGCACGTACACATCCTGTCTTCCATCTTGATGACAATCAGGCTAAGTCATTAGAAAAAGATATAGAACATATCAAAGAAAAGATTGTTGATACTGGACACCGCTTCCGTCGTGAGTTGGTGATGACGATGTTAAAGGCACTAATCATCGACATGAGTAATATCATCTATCGTTTCCAACAAGTAGGAGATGAAGCACAGACACGTGCTGAGGTCATCTTCCGCGACTTCATACAAACTGTGGAGAAGAACTATCGAACGGAACGACGTGTTAGTTGGTATGCACAACAGCTATGTATCACATCAAAATATCTCTCTGAGACAGTGCGCACAGTCAGCAGACGTACACCAAGCGACTGGATTGACTCCTACGTTACACGTGAGTTGCGTGTCATGCTAAGAAATAGTACGATGAGTATCAAACAGATTGCTGACGAACTAAACTTCGCTAATCAGAGCTTTATGGGTAAATACTTTAAGGAACATGTGGGTATGAGTCCCTCGAAGTTTAGGAAAAGCTAACGAGGCTATTAGGCTTATTAGCCTTATTAGACCAATAAGCCTAATAGCCTAATCACCCCAACAACTGGTCAGCTACTTCGCACAACTCATCATACCATTCCTTACCAAATCTACGAGTAAGGGGTTCCTTTAAAAACTTATAAAGGGGAAGATTCAGCTCTTCTCCTTTTTTTCGTGCATCAGCACAGATGCGCCAGCGATGATAATTGATGCCACAAGTGCCATTCCCAAAGTCTTTCACACGAATTGGATACAACGAACACGAGATAGGCTTTACAAAACCTGTCTTACCATTGCGATAGGAACGTTCCAATGCACAAAGACAACATCCATTCTCATAACAAGTGAAGACACAGTCCTTACCACCAACGATACTCGTTACTAAATCGCCTTCTTCATCTGTGTAAGCAACGCCCTGCTTGTCGATGACCGCCTGTCCAGAAGCAGACAAGTCGCCCCAAACAGTATCGAGAACATTCTCTATCTCCATTGTCTCATCCAAAGTTACAGGTGCACCAGCATCTCCCTCAATACAGCATTGACCATGACACTTATCAAGGTCGCAGCAGAACTTTACATTAATTATATCTGGTGAGACAAGCACATCTCCAACCATGAAAATATGATCATACGTATTACCCATCTTTCTTAACGCTAAATTATTTCATTTTCAACAGTCTTTTGCAGTACTATCAACTGCCTTTATTCATTAACTCAGAGCCTTTCTCCAAATTATTTTCATGAAGAAAAATCTTTTTTCTCGTGAAAATAAATATTTCTTTTCATGAAAATAAATATTTTTCTTCACGAAGATAATTCTCTTCTAACCTTATTTTAAGGCTTTAATTAGGTAAACAAACTATCTTAGTCCTATAAGCCTTACAAGGCTAATACGCCTTATACTCTTTAAAGCAAACAACTCGAAAACTCATAAACTTATTCACTCGTGAACTTGTTCACTCACTACCATCCAGTTGATAGGTGCAATTCCATGATCATTTAAATACTTATTGCAGCACGTGAAATGTTCTTTCCCATCCCATTCCCCTTTGCGGCGGACAGCCAAAGGTGAAGGGTGTATCGCCTTCAATACCATGTGCCTGTCATTATCTACGTGGATCAATCGTTCCTTATGCTGTGCTATACGTCCCCATAAGATAAAGACGATATGCTCACGCTCAGCATCCAATGCCCTGATAACAGCATCTGTAAAACGCCACCACTTGTATTTCCGATGGCTGTTAGGTTTATCCTTACGCACAGTCAATGTCGTATTCAACAACAACACTCCCTGATCAACCCAACGTGTAAGATCTCCCAAAGGCTTATCGGAGGCATCAAGACTAATCCCGAGTGCCCTGTATAGAGTCTGCAACGAAGGCGGAAGATGTATGCCTTCAGGCACGGAAAAGCTCAGCCCCATAGCCTGACCTGAATGGAAATAAGGGTCCTGCCCCATAATAACAACCTTTACCTTATCAAAAGGGCAAAGATTTAGGGCATTGAAAATCTTATCTTCTGGCGGATAGCAAGTCTCATTCTTATACTCCTCTCGCACCTTTTCTACCAAATTCCTGTAGTAGGATTTATCCAGTTCATCCTTCAGCTTTTCACGCCACGATTCTTCTAAAATCCATTCCATTGCTATTGATTAAAACTACCACTCAATAGGCTGAAGCCCATAAGAGGTTAAGTAGGCATTACAACGTGAGAACTGATGCTGCCCAAACCAGCCTCCACGGTTAGCAGAGAGTGGCGAAGGGTGTACACTCTCTATAACACAGTGTCGCTGCTGGTCAATCAGTGCCTTCTTACTACGCGCAAAACCGCCCCAAAGCATAAAGACCAAATTCTCACGTCCATCGCTGAGTGCCTTGATAGCAGCATCAGTGAAGGTGCCCCACCCTAATGGCTGATGACTATTAGCTACATGTGCGCGGACGGTAAGTGTAGCATTCAATAGAAGAACTCCCTGTTCTGCCCATCTTGTAAGGTCACCAGACTGATGAATAGGCGTATCCAAATCAGCAGCAATCTCCTTATAGATATTCTGCAATGACGGTGGAAGCTGTACACCCTCAGGCACAGAGAAACTCAACCCCATCGCCTGTCCTGGCTCATGATAAGGATCTTGTCCTATAATCACAACCTTTACCTTATCGAAAGGGCAGAGATTAAAAGCATTAAAAATCAGCCTACCAGGTGGATAACAAGCGTAGTGTGCATACTCTTGTCTCACTTGTTCAGTCAACCGTTGGAAATAAGGTTTACCAAACTCATCACGCAATTGTTGTTCCCACGAAGGTTCTATCTTTACACCCATAGCTATGATTGTTATCTGCTAACACGATAAAAATAAAGCAAAGTTATAACTTATCGCATCTTACTACATGCAGTTTTGTTACTACAAAAGTACGATAAAGTTCTGATACCAACAAAAAAGTCGCGCCTTTCGACACGACTTTCTTATTTTCAAGTTTAAACTCTTACTTCTTCTTTGGCTGAGCCTGCTTCTTGCAGCAGCTACCTGCCTGTGCCTTCTTGCAGTCCTTCTTTGACTTATCACAAGCCTTACCAGACTTTTTGCAAGCCTTCCCCTGCTTCTTACAACAAACATTACCAGCCTGCTTATCACAGGTCTTGCCATCCTTTGCACATTGTTTTCCCTGCTTTTCTACCTGCTCATTTGGAGCCTTATCACACTTCTTTGAGCATTGACTCTGTGCCTGAACACTAAGTGAACATACGCTAAATGCTACTACAAATGATAATGCTATTTTCTTAAAATCCATAATCTTTTACTGTTTAAAATTACACATTAATACTTATAAAACTCGGAAAGGATATAATTCCTTATGGGCGCAAAGGTAATGAAAAAAGAAATCCCAAATGCAAAAAATGCGCTTGGGATTTAATTATTTTAGATTTATTAAAATCTGTTTAATCATTTATAAGATTCTCACCTGTCATATCAGCTGGCTGTTCTAAGCCCATAATATGAAGGATAGAAGGAGCAACATCAGCCAAACGACCATTCTTTACTGTTGCAGAATTGTTGTTTGTAACATAGATGAATGGTACTGGGTTGAGTGAGTGAGCAGTGTTTGGAGTTCCATCCTCGTTGATAGCGTTGTCGGCATTACCGTGGTCAGCGATGATGATTACCTCATAATCGTTAGCCTTAGCAGCCTCAACAACCTCCTTAACACAATGGTCAACAGCCCATACAGCCTTTGCTATCGCATTGTAAACACCTGTATGACCTACCATATCACCGTTAGCAAAGTTCACAACAATAAAGTCATACTCCTGTGTGTTGATAGCCCCAACAAGCTTATCCTTCACCTCGAAGGCACTCATCTCTGGCTTCAAGTCGTAGGTTGCCACTTTTGGAGAAGCGACTAAGATACGGTCTTCACCCTCATAAGGCTCCTCACGACCACCATTAAAGAAGAAGGTTACGTGTGCATACTTCTCAGTCTCTGCTGTATGAAGCTGTCTCTTACCGAGTCTACTGAGGTATTCACCTAACGTATCCATCACATTCTCCTTAGGGAAGAGGATATTTACGTTCTTGAAGGTTGCATCGTATGGAGTCATACAATAGAACTGCAAGCCCTTAATGGTATGCATTCCTTCCTCTGGCATATCCTGCTGTGTGAGCACAGATGTCAACTCCTTCGCACGGTCATTACGGAAGTTGATAAAGATGACAACATCACCCTCTTCAATCTTACCATTCACGGAAGAGTTTGAAATAGGCTTGATAAACTCGTCTGTCACGCCTTCTGCATAGCTTGCCTCAACGGCTTTAACCATGTCAGTAGCCTGTACACCCTTGCCTTCAACAAGCAAATCGTATGCTTCTTTCACACGATTCCAACGCTTGTCACGATCCATTGCATAGAAACGACCAACCACTGAAGCGATATGTGCGTCATTTGCATCGCATACCTTCTGAATGTCAGCAATGAAGCCTGCGCCACTCTTTGGGTCTGTATCACGTCCGTCCATAAAGCAATGAACGTAGACATCCTTGAGGTTATATTCCTTACCAATCTCGATGAGCTTGAAGAGGTGATCAAGTGAAGAGTGAACACCACCCGTAGAAGTAAGACCCATCAAGTGAAGTTTCTTGCCATTCTTCTGTGCATAGCTGTATGCATCAATAATACCTTGGTTCTTCAAAATGTCACCATTATGACAAGCCTTGTTAATCTTTACGAGGTCCTGATATACAATACGACCTGCACCTATATTCAAGTGACCTACCTCAGAGTTACCCATCTGACCATCTGGCAGACCTACATCTTCTCCCGATGCCTGCAACTCAGAGTGTGCACTAACTGCATTCAAATAATCTAAGTATGGAGTTGGTGTGTTATAGATTACATCACCTCTACCATGCTTACCGTTACCCCATCCATCAAGAATCATCAATAAAGCTTTCTTTGCCATAATTATTCCTTTATTTTTGTTATTATCTTCGTTTATTACCTATTATTATCATTGTTACTGCAAAGGTACGATAAAAGAATAAGATGGGTGCAAAAAGCCGTTGGAAATTTGAGATAGAAACTTATAGAATTAGAAGTATAGATTTATTCTACCCTTTGTTATACTGATTGAAAGCACGAATCAGCTGCACTGTAGACCATAGTTACGCTTTACTTCCTTCGTGCTAATACTCAGCACGGTTGGTGTTGAGGGGTAACACTAATCTTAATAACGACTAAACACTTTACAACATGTGACTGTAGTATGAGTAACTTAGTCTTATTGCAATCTGAAAGTGACTGGTACAAGCTGCCAAACTCCTTGCTTCGGTCTTCTTTCCCACTCCCATACAGGCATCAGTTTCAGCACACGAAGTGCCTCCCTGTCCAAATATGGGTCTACGGAACGCATAATCCTAAACAGACAACAACGCCCAGAAGGGGTCACAAAAAACTTTATAATAACTCTTCCCGACACCGTATTTTCAGACAATTCGGGCGGATACTGGAGATTTAATGCTATAAAGTTCAACAGATTACCCGGAAATGAAGGCTTCAATCCCTCAACTGTTTCAAACATCTTTGCCCCTAAGGTATCCACATTCAAGGTGTCGCAAACAGGAGAAACGCTTGGTTCTACACAACAAGGACGCTCAAAACATTCCTTTTTCTTCGGTTTCATCGACCTTTTATGCTTCTGTGCATTGACATTACCAACAGCAAACAAACTTACTAATAGGACTAACAACAATTTCTTTATCATGACAATATACTTTTAATGTTGACTTTTTTGCTTCTTAAATCTAACAGGCAAAATAAACCAAGTTTCCCCCTTAGCCATTGAATCCACATTCCACTTCGGCATTAACTTCAATACTCTTAACGCCTCTGCATCAAAAGCAGGATTCAACGAACGAAGTATCTTGAACTGAGAACAAGTGCCGTCACGTTCTATATAAAACTTAATAATCACCCTTCCTTCAACATTCTTGTTCTTACGACCAGCTGGCCATACAAGGTGAGCACGAAGGAATTATTGGATATTACCTGGGAAAGATGGCATTGGAGGAAACCAACAAATAATCTTCTTAGGCATTTCATTTTTTACTCCTAAGGTATCAATTGTATCTTTCCGGACCTCGTTTTCATAAGATTTCATCGACATTTTCTTCTGTTGAGCATTAACAGTTCCTGCCATACAGATACTAAGTGACATTGAAAATAATACTCGTTTCATCATATAAGCTTTTTATTTTGTCCTCCTTTACAGCTACTAAAAGCAGCCTTTCGAGAGATTATTATAAACAAACTCCTCACTTTGAAGAGTCTTTCGAACATTCTTAAATTAAAACCTGCGCCAACGCTTAAACGCAATCACGCCGCCGCAGGTTTATGAAATGCAGATGACATATATTGGAACTTATTGTCGATGCAAAGGTAAAGAAGAATATAAAGCAATGCAATAGCACCATTAGAGTTGACACATATAGCACAAATTAACATTTGACTATCAACGACTTAGAAAAAACAACAAAGTTTCTTTGACACAATTAAGATTATAAATATTTCCTCGTTTTCGCATTTTCCAGAGCTTTAAGATAGCTTTTCACTCCCTTTCCTCCCAGCCTAATTTGGCAATACGCAGTAGAATGTGTATCTTTGCAAATATGAAGAAAAAGCCGATTTTACTACTGATTAGCATCTTGGCATTGCTTTCATGCAATCAAAGAAAACTGCCTAACTATCCCGCAACAGACGATGGTATTACTCGAATGAGGCTCGATAGTGCTGCTTTCTTTATGACTAAGCATGACACAAAGAATGCGATGTACCAGCTAAAATCTGCAGAAAAACACCTTTTCAACGTAACAGAAGACTCTTTGAAGTTTGCTACATACTATCGTATTGCCCTCTTGAATGCACAAAATGGTGCTTACAAATTAGCTCTTGACTACTTCAACCATACTGCTCGATATGCTAATGACAGTAAGAAAAGCCACAGACTGACGGATATTTACCTTGGCAAAGCCTTTGTCTTCAATCAAATGGGACAGCGTGATTCTGCTTTGCATTATGTCAAGAAGGCAGAAACTTTTAAGCCACGCATACGAAAAGAGCAGGAACAGAAAATCGAAGAACTGCGAACACGCATTGAAAAACATCAGATTTTATCGGTTTCACCGGAGAAAGATATCGAGATTATACAGATACAAGACCGCTATGAAGTAGCTATCGCACAGCGTAAAGCCCTACAATTACAACTCTATATCGCTTATCTTGCTATCTTTCTTATATTCCTTACAGCCAGTATTATGGTTTGGTTTCGCCATCATATGCGCCAACAACTATATGCCTATCGCAAACAACAAGAGGAAACTGAACAGAATATCCAGCAGATGCTTCGACGGAAAGATGCAACCATCGACGAGATGAAAACTGAAGTTGACCAAAAACTCTATGAATTAGAACAGTTAAGAAAGAAAATACCTAATCATAATGGAGACACAAAAACAGCCGATTCCATCGAACAAATAAAGTTGGGAATAGAATCACTCTACATCATCCTAAAAGGTGGGAACATCTCACAGATGGGCAAACGAGAGCAACAAGCAATCAACACCATTATGCCAAACTTTGATTATGAGCTTGCTTATATCCTCAATAATCCCCGCTATGCCTTCACGCCAAAGGAGACTTTCTACTATATAATGGAACATAATGGGATGACAGATGAGCAGAAAGCCAACGCCTTCTGCTGTACGTCACAAGCCTTAAGGTCGATTAAAAGCAGAATGAAAAAGAAGATGGAACAGTCACAAGAGACACTTCCTGAAACCGATATAGATAGCGTAATAGAAGATAAAACTCTTTTATAAACACATGATAAGAACTACCACATAAGGATTGAAAATAATAATAACATAAACAATACACAGATGAAAAAGCTATTATTACTCATCGTCTGCACCCTCCTTAGCCTCAGCATAGGAGCAGCTGACAAGCAATCCATCCAAATTAACACGGATAACATTGACCTCATTTTACAGGTTTCACCAAAGAACCGACTCTATCAGGTATACTTAGGCGAGAAACTGAACAGTACAGCAGACTTCAATCACTTCACTTGGAACACCTATCCTGGCTCAGATGGCGGCTATAGCATACGTGGACGTGAGGCTTATCCAGGTTCGGGTGGCGAGGACATGTTTGAACCAGCATTAGCAATTACGCATGCTGACGGTAACCAAACAACCTATTTATATTACCAAAGTAGCTCACAGAAAGCCGTCCCAGGCGGAACAGAAACCATTATACAGTTAGCTGACGACAAATATGCCGTGCAAGTAACTCTCCACTACGTGGCATATAGTAAGGAGAATGTCATCAAGACATGGAGCGAGATAAAGCACAACGAGAAATCGCCTATCATACTTTGGCGGTATGCAAGTGGTATGTTTTACTTTAATAGCTCAAAGTATTTTCTTACCAACTACCACGGCGATTGGGCAAGTGAGGGACAACCTGCCGTACAACAGTTACAGTTCGGCAAAAAGATTGTGGACACGAAACTCGGCACACGAGCGGCCGAACAGAGCGAGCCTTTCTTTGAACTTGGTTTCGACCAACCCGCACAAGAGAGCCAGGGACGGGTGATGTTAGGTACAATTGGATGGACTGGAAATTTCAGTTTTACCTTTGAGATAGACAATGTTAACTGTCTTCGTGTCATCCCAGCTATCAACTCTTACGCATCAAACTACAAATTAAAAGCTGGCGAAACATTCAAGACACCAGAGTTTATCTTCACGCTGAGCGAGAGCGGAACAGGTCAGGCAAGTCGCAATCTTCAAAACTGGGCACGCAAATATCAGCTCTGGAACGGTGAAGGAGACCGTATGACCCTCCTCAACAACTGGGAAAATACTGCCTTTGACTTCAACCAAGAGAAACTGGCACAGCTGATGAAGGATGCCAAAGACTTAGGTGTTGACATGTTCCTCTTAGACGATGGCTGGTTTGCTAACAAATACCCACGCAAAGACGACCGTGCCGGATTAGGCGATTGGGAACCAACACGCACAAAACTACCTGACGGTATTCCTGCCTTAACCAAAGCAGCAGAGGAAGCTGGAGTAAAATTTGGAATCTGGATTGAACCAGAAATGGTCAATCCAAAGAGTGAACTATACGAGAAGCATAAGAATTGGGTGATTGAACAGCCTAATCGTGAGACGTATTATTATCGTCATCAATTAGTACTCGACCTATCTAATCCAGAGGTGCAGGACTATGTCTTCAACGTCGTAGACCGTCTGATGACGGAGAATCCTAATATAGCTTACTTTAAATGGGATTGCAACAGTGCTATTACCAATATCTATTCACCTTATCAAAAGGCAAATCAAGGCAACCTCTATATCGAGTATGTACGTGGTCTTTACAAGGTACTCGACCGTATTCAGGCAAAATACCCAAAGCTTGAGATGATGCTTTGTTCTGGTGGTGGTGGTCGCTGTGATTATCAGGCCTTGAAGTATTATGGAGAATTCTGGCCTTCTGACGATACCGACCCATACGAACGACTCTACATACAATATAGTATTTCTAAATTCTTCCCATCAAAAGCACTGGCTTCACACGTCACCAATTGGAACAGACGTACGAGTGTTAAGTTCCGAACTGACGTAGCAAGTATGTGTAAACTTGGCTTTGACATTGACCTCAAGACGATGAAACCGGAGGATTATAAGTTTATGCAGGAAGCGGTAACAAACTGGAATCGCCTCAAAAATGTTATCCTTGATGGTGAGCTCTATCGTCTTGTTTCTCCATACGAGACTCAACACATGTCTGTTAATTATGTATCACAAGATAAGTCGAAGGCTGTCCTTTTCGCTTACGACTTACATCCACGTTACTCAGAACCACAACAGACCGTACGCCTCCAAGGGTTAGACCCCAACCGAACTTACTTCGTAAAGGAAATCAACCTTATGCCTAACTCAACTTCTTCCTTACAGTGTAATGGACAAAGATACACGGGTGATTATTTGACGAAGGTGGGTCTGATGGTTCTTTCTGCAGAAGAAGGTTCAAGTAGAGTTCTTGAATTAACTGCAGAATAGCCCTCAACACGCTAAGATGGTTTTAGTAAAGTAAGAAAAGAACTACTTTGTACAAAGGAAACTTCCCTTACTTTCGCCAATATTTAACTATCCCTCCCTAAAGAAAGGAAGGGAAGGGAGATTATATCTTCTTTGCTGCATATTCTCCCATCTGCTTATATCCAGCAGGATTAGGATGCAACCAATCACCAATTTGCCATTCTTTACGTAACTGATCTGGGGTAGAAGGATCACGCATAAGGGCATCAAAATCGATAAAACCATCGATTTCTTTATTTGTCCTTATCCATTCATTCACCTGCTTACGAGCAGCATCACGTGCAGGAGTATAATAATTTTTACAG
>ERZ772926.811-NODE-811-length-16442-cov-3.394581_pt1 | contig 16442 bp, 10 predicted proteins | sample MGYA00511136_ERZ772926 | MGnify/ENA primary metagenome ERZ772926 (study PRJEB29015, sample SAMEA2737917) | human oral metagenome | biome: human oral; feature: human-associated habitat; material: dental | place: China | collected 2153 ... | reverse complement strand
CCACGATGGAGGGCGGCGCAGAGCAGATCGTGAAACTCGTCGCACAGGCGAAGGCGTGAGAGAGGGAGGTATACGATATGTCAGTCATGATCGATAAGGACACCAAAGTCATCGTCCAGGGCATTACGGGCAAAGCGGCCATGTTCCACACCCAGCAGATGCTCGACTACGGCACAAAGATCGTCGGCGGCGTCACCCCAGGCAAGGCGGGGCAGGACGTCCACGGCGTCCCTGTCTTCAACACCGTCGCCGATGCCGTCAAGGCAACGGGCGCAACGGCATCCGTCATCTACGTCCCCGCACGCTTTGCGGCGGACTCCATCCTTGAGGCAGTTGATGCGGAGCTCGACCTCGTCGTCTGCATCACCGAGCACATTCCCGTGCTCGACATGGTGAAAGTGCGCCGCTATATGCAGGGCAAAAAGACGCGCCTCGTCGGTCCGAACTGCCCCGGCCTCCTCACCGCCCAGCAGTCGAAGCTCGGCATCACCCCGGGCACCGTCAGCAAGCCCGGCCACGTCGGACTCATCTCGCGCTCCGGCACCCTCACCTACGAGGCAGCGTTCCAGCTCACGAACGCGGGCATCGGTCAGACGACCACCGTCGGCATCGGCGGCGACCCCGTCAAGGGCACGGACTTCATCGACGCGCTCCAGCTCTTTAAGGACGACCCCGACACCTACGCCGTCCTCATCATCGGCGAGATCGGCGGCACAGCCGAGGAGGACGCGGCGAAGTGGATCAAGGAGAACATGCCGAACAAGCCTGTCTCCGCCTTTATCGCAGGACGTCAGGCGCCTCCGGGCAAGCGCATGGGCCATGCCGGCGCCATCATCTCCGGCGGCAAGGGCACGGCAGCGGACAAAGTCGCAGCGCTCAACGCGGCAGGCATCCCCGTCGCGGATACCGTCGCCCACATCGGCGAGACCATGGTCAAGCTCCTCAAGGAGAAAGGTCTCTACGACAAGTGCCATACCTGCTAAAAGGCAATAAAAAGTAAAACACGGTCGGATGAAGAAATTTATCTTCGTCCGACCGCATTTTTATGTGTGAAACGCCTGATCAATATCCCGCCCGCCATAGATCACACGGAGCACTGTCACTACTGCACCTTCGGTATCCACGGTGTAGAACACCTCAAATCGGTAAACAATTGTTAAGGAACAATGCGTCACCTTACAGCTCCTCCGCGCGCGCAATCCGCTGCAGGAAAGTCTGCGCGAGTTCTTTCGCGCGGTAAAACACCTCCACAGGCAGAACGAGCAGCACGTAGTCATCCGTACCAATGTCCATCCCCGCGAGCAGCGTATCCGTCCACTGCGCATTAATTTCTTTGCTCCACGCCGGGACGCCGTATTCCGCGCTGAGCGCCGCAGGAAGGGCGATCGTCCGTCCCGCTGTCAGCTCATACAGCGCGGCGAAAAATTCCTCCTTCGCAGTTTTTGTGTCCAGCATGACGGCCCGCCCGCAGGAGACCAGTTCCTCCGCAAGCTCATACCATGCGTCATTCCATGCATCGCTCTCCTCGGTGCACTTCGGCGGCTTCACCCGTCGGCAGAATGCCTGCGCATCATCGCCGAGCAGCAGCTCTGCCACTGCCGTGAACGCTTCCTTTTTCTCCGCACTGCCCGTCTCGTGCATGTCCACATACGCGTCGGCGGGCGGAAGTACCGCATGCTTCACGAAAGACCGCATCATCACAGCGGCATCATCACTGCTGAGATCGGTGATCCCATACGTTTTTCCATCCATCACGAGCAGCAGATTCACCCGACCGCGCTGCCGCCCGTGCATTGCCTTCATACACGTACAGCCCTGTATCGCGTGCGGCGGATACAGCTCCACGTACATATTGACACCGTCCCGCATCGCCCCAAGCTGCTTTTCGATGGCGACAATGTGAAATCCAGTCCTATTGTATATGCTGCTTTTCAGCCGCCATGTCTCGTAGGTATGAAAGACTTTTTCCTGCATCCAATCATAAAGACTCATAGCGTATCTCCTTATTCCATACACACATCTGCTGAATACTCTATCATATTCACCGCATCGGCTCAATTCGCCGCTTGCTGTTTTTTGATAAAAAATATCATCTTCGTTGTGTTTCTGCTTTATCTGCGTTATAATACGATAAAGCAGAAGTTTCTGCTTGTGCAGCAAAACAAACAAGGAGGAATCTGTTATGAACCAGCAGCAGCTCACCCGCATGGAGCACGACAAGGGCTTTGTCGCCGCACTCGATCAGAGCGGCGGCTCGACGCCGAAGGCATTGAAGGCATACGGCATCGACGAGAGTGCCTACCACGGCGACGAGGAGATGTTTACGCGCGTTCACGAGATGCGTACGCGCATCATCAAGAGCCCCGCATTCGACAAGAGCAAAATCCTTGCCGCCATCCTCTTTGAGAACACAATGGACCGCAAGATCGACGGGCTCTACACCGCCGACTATCTCTGGGAGAAAAAGGGCATCATCCCCATCCTGAAGGTCGACAAGGGGCTTGCGCCCGAGGCGGACGGCGTCCAACTCATGAAGCCCATCCCTGACCTCAGCACACTCCTTGACCGCGCGAACGCACGCCACATTTTCGGCACGAAGATGCGCTCTGTCATCAAGGAGGCAAACCCTGACGGCATCCGTGCCATCATCGACCAACAGTTTGCGTTTGGCAAGGAGATCATCGCAAAGGGCCTCGTCCCCATCCTCGAGCCAGAGGTCGATATCCACTGCCCCGACAAGGCGATGGCAGAGGAGATCATGTGCGGCGTCATCAAGGAGAACCTCGCCAAGCTCCCTGCCGATGCAAAACTCATGTTCAAGTTCACCATCCCCAGTGTCGATAATCTCTACGCCGAGATTATGAAGAACCCGCATGTCGTTCGCGTCGTCGCCCTCAGCGGAGGCTACTCCCAGAGCGAGGCGAACGAGAAACTCGCACGCAACCACGGCCTCATCGCCAGCTTCTCCCGCGCCCTCGCGCAGGACTTGCGTGCCAGCCAGAGCGACGCGGAGTTTGACGCCGTGCTGGAAAAGGCCGTCGACAGCATCTACAAGGCGTCCATTACCTGATGCACGTTTGTCCGTACTGTCCTTCTCCCTATATTCTCACGACACATCCTCCGCCGGAATGCAGCGGGGGATGTGTCGTATTTTCAAACAGACGATTGTATTTATCTCAAAACCATAGTATCATATACATTGAATTATATTTCATGAGAGGTGATGCATATGGCAACAGCGGACCAGATGAAAAGTCTCGTTCGGGCATATATCGAGCACGACGATGCACGGTTCAAAACCATTGTACTTCAAATCGCCGCCCATGAAGCAAAACTAGGTCACGACGCCGTTGCACGCGAGCTTAAGACACAGATCGATAAACTGGGGAAACGAGTGGCTCGTATTGTTCAGCTCACACCACAAAATCCCATGCTTTTATTATCACTACCCAAACATGATCTATCAGAGCTCATTGTTCCGGACGAAATGTCCGAAAAGATTCAACGCATTCTGAACGAATATCGCAATCGGAGCAAACTTCATTCCTACGGTTTGATGAACCGACGCAAAATCTTAATCGAGGGACACCCTGGAACAGGAAAGACCTTCACTGCTTCGGTCATTGCATCAGAGCTGTCTCTTCCGCTCTATACGGTGCAAATGGATAAGCTTGTCACCAAGTTTATGGGAGAGACCAGCGCAAAACTACGTCAAATATTCGACAGCATCAACACTCTCACCGGAGTGTACTTTTTTGATGAGTTTGATGCTATTGGAGCGGATCGCAGTCTCGACAATGAGGTCGGGGAAATGCGTCGCATCCTAAATTCCTTCCTCCAATTCATCGATCAGGACACATCTGACAGCATCATCATTGCAGCAACGAACAATCAGAAGCTGCTGGATCAGGCTCTGTTCCGCCGCTTCGACGATGTACTGCACTACACACTTCCATCCGAAAACGAAATCCATCGCCTTCTGAAATGCAAACTGATCAACTATGATAAGCATTTCAAAATAACAAAAACACTGATCCACGCCGCCGACGGTCTCAATCATGCCGAGATCGCCAAAATCTGCGACGACGCCATAAAGACCTCCATCCTATCAGATCAGCCCTTGAGCGCAAAACAGATTGCATATCTATTGCAGGAAAGGAAAAGCATCTATTCCTATAAGGAGGCGTAAGAAAAATGGCCGTCGACAAAAAGAACATTTTTCTATCCCATACGGCTGCGCCATATCCATATTCCTCTGAATCGCATCCTGTGAAAAAGAAATATCCGCAACGGGATCCGGCGGCTCACGCTGCCTATATTCAGCGAAAGTTATCCGAAGCATATGTTGCTCATAATCTTACACAGAGTCAAGCCGCAGCGATTCGATACAAGGACGGCATTTACCTCGAGGTATCCGGTGCTGCCGGACACGATTTAGAAACACAGGGACTGGAAAGCCCCAGACAGGGAATCCGCCTCGTGAACATAAAAAAGGATCCTCAGACACAAACAGAAACAGCGCTCGTCTACATCCCCGCGGGAAAAGAATCCTATCTCATCAAAAAGATCGAAAGATATGCCAACGAAAAAACGAAGAAAAACCTTCCTAGATATAATAATTTAGTCAGCAGCATTGAGGACATCAAACTAGCCCTATTCAAAACATTTTGGTTCGATTCTCACACGATGTTCCCAGATGAAGAACCCGTATGGTGTGAACTTTGGCTGCGTTTTGACGAGAGGGATGACGCTATCAAAACTTGCGACAAAGTCGAAGACGCCTTTACCTCCGTATGTCAGTCACTCAACATCCCCATTGACAAGAATCGTATCGTATTCCCTGAACGCCTCGTAAAACTCATATGTGCAAATGCCAACGATCTAAGAACACTCGTCGAGAGCTGCTCTTTCATCGCAGAGATGCACCGGGCTCCCGAGCCCACATCCTTCTTTACAGATCTCTCAAATGCCGAACAAAAGGACTGGGCAGACGAACTGTTATCCCGCACAACATTTGAACGCGGAAACGTTGCCATATGTCTACTGGATACAGGTCTGAATTCCGCACATCCGTTATTAACCCCTGCTGCAGATACAGACCATATCCAATCGGTTGATGCCTCTTGGCGAACAAACGACCATCACGGACACGGCACCGAAATGGCCGGTGTTTCGCTCTACTATGACTTGAAACAAGCCCTGATCTCAAACTCTCCGCTGAATATCACTCACGAAATCGAATCCGTAAAAATATTACCGCCGACAGGAGAAAATCCACCTGAACTATACGGAGCCATAACAGCGCAGGCTGTCGCGCTTGCCGAAATCGCGAATCCAACGGCAAAACGAGTCATATGTATGGCAGTGACAGCTCCCGCCTATAACACTCGAGACGGCAGCCCGACCTCTTGGTCTGCCGCAATCGACAACATCACATCCGGTGCAGAGGAAAATGATGAAAAACGCCTATTTGTGATCAGTGTCGGAAATGTGCAGCCGAACGAGTTCGGCTCAAGCCCCTACCCGGAGACAAACAGACTGCACAGCGTCGAAAGTCCGGGACAATCATGGAACGCCATCACCGTCGGAGCCTATTCCGATGACAGCACTATCAGCGATCCTATTTTTCGCGGATTCACACCACTTGCCGCAGCAGGTGAACTATCTCCCTACAGCTCAACATCTTGTGTATGGAACAAGCGATGGCCAATAAAGCCGGAAGTTCTATTCAATGGAGGCAATGTTGCATCCAATGGCACTGACTATGATATCTGCTCCGATCTTTCATTGCTGACAACGAATTATCAGCCGCTCAGAAAACCGTTTTCAACCATCTGGGCAACAAGTGCCGCCACAGCACAGGCCGCACATTTCTGTGCACAGCTGCTCAACGAATATCCCGATCTATGGCCGGAAACCGTTCGTGCCCTGATGATTCACTCTGCTTCTTGGACGCAGGAAATGAAAGCGCAATTTTGCACCGACGACAGCAAGAGCAAAGGAAGACGTGATCTCCTCCGCGCGTGCGGCTATGGCATCCCAAACCTCGCTAAGGCAATTCAATGCATGAACAACAGTGTCAACATGGTGATCCAGGGAGAACTGCAGCCCTTTGACAAGAAAAGTATGCACGAGATGCACCTGCATACCCTTCCTTGGCCAAAAGAAGTGCTGGAAGAGCTAGGCGAAACTCCCGTTACATTGAAATTGACCCTGTCCTACTTTATCGAGCCTGGGCCGGGTGAGGTTGGTTGGAAGGACAAATATCGCTATCCGTCCTGTGGACTTCGTTTCGATGTCATCAACTCCAACGAAACCGAAGAGGACTTCAAAAAGCGCATCAACATGAAGATGCGCGGCGAAGATAAAAAAGACAAAGGCGATGGATCAAGCGGCAGTGACCGCTGGTACTTAGGCTCAAACAATCGCGATGTTGGTTCCATTCACTCCGACTTTTGCGAACTGAGTGCCGTAGAGTTATCCGGCTGTAACCTCATCGCAGTGTACTCCGTTGTCGGATGGTGGAGAGAACGCGATTATCTGAAACGTTATGACAAGAGCGTTCGATATTCGCTTGTCGTCTCCCTATCCACACCGAGCACAGACGTAGATTTATATACACCTATCATTACCCAGATTACTCCTGCGATTGAAATTCCAATTTCAACGCAAACATCCTCATAAAAAAGCAGGCAGTTCACGTCATTGAGTTGTCTGCTTTTTTTATGAGGGATAGCTCCTCGATCTAGGAAGGAATTTTTATCTTCATGAAGAAGTAATTTGAACCATAAGGATTCGAAAAGTATTTTTTGAAAAATGATCACTGAGACCTGAGATAATAGCTCTGAAATATTCGAGAAAAACATCATAAAAGAAGGGACATACGAACCATGTTTGATTTTGGAAATGCAAACGATAGCCAACGAAAGGCGATCACCTCCACAACAGGTCCCGTCCTCATCACAGCGGGGCCTGGGACAGGCAAGACCTATACCCTCGTCCAGCGTACAATCTATCTCATAGAGGAATGTAACATAAAGCCGGAAAACATCCTCATCGCCACCTTCACAGAAAAGGCTGCGAAAGAACTGATCACTCGCATCACGAACGAACTCTCAAATCGAAACATCACAGTAAACCTCAACGAAATGTATGTCGGCACGTTCCATTCACTTTGTCTTCGTATTCTAAAGGAGCATTTGGAGTTTACACGAATACGTAAAAACTACCGTCTCCTAGATGCCTTCGATCAGCAATATATGGTATTTCAGAACATCGATCGTTTCAGAAGCATCCCGGAAATCAATCTTGTTCCGATGACCGGAGGTGCATGGAGACAAGCAGGGCAAATCTGTAACTATGTCAATAATCTCTCCGAGGAACTGGTGCTTCCAGAGACCTTGCTCTCCGATCCTGCCCCGATGATTGCAGTGCTCGGCCGCATGATGAAAGAATACCATGATATCCTCACGGAAGATAACCTCGTTGACTTCTCATCGATTCAACGGGAAACCTATCATCTCCTTCGACACCATACGGACGTATTGGAAGAGTTCCACGCCAAGATTACACACATTATGGTCGACGAATACCAAGACACAAACTATATCCAAGAACAACTCATATTTCTCCTCGCAGGAAATCACAAGAACATTTGTGTGGTGGGGGACGATGATCAGGGCTTGTACCGCTTCCGCGGGGCAACCATACGAAACATCCTGGAATTCCCCGAAAAATTCCCCGTCGGTGAATGCCAAATCATACCGCTTGTCATCAATTACCGCTCCAACAGCGATATCGTTGATTTTTACAACGACTGGATGGCAACAACAAGTGGTGCAAAATTCAAATTTCACTGGAATGACTTCAGGTACGAAAAAAGAATCATACCTCACAAAAGGCCCTCATCCCCCTCGCCGGCTGTGGTACGGCTCTCAAGTACAGATGATATTGATGACTGGCATGAGAAGGTTTTGCATTTCATCAAAATGCTAAAATCTTCCGGCAAGCTCAATGATTATAATCAGATTGCGTTTCTCTTCCACTCGGTAAAGTCCAAACAAGCAACCGATCTCGCTAAATATCTGGAAGAAAACAACATAAATGTATACTCGCCGCGCTCGGATATGTTTTTCCAACGCCCCGAGATCAAACTTGCCATCGGCTGCCTCATGCTTATGTTCCCTCTCTATGTACAAGGTTTGGAAAATGATGATTATCGCTTTCTCCAATCAGAACATACAACCTACTACCGGCAGTGCATCCAGCTGGCAAATGACTATTTGATGAAGCCTGTGCATTCAAATCTTCTGAAGTGGATCCGCCGTCGCGGGGAGACTCATACCACTTTGACAGGCACCACGGATTACGCCTACTGCGACCTGATCTATCAATTATTTGAGTTTGAGCCTTTCGTTCGGATTCTCGATACCAACCTAGATGCCGGGGTAGTCGATATCAGACCTGCACGAAACATCGCAAAGCTCACACAAATCATCGGGAAATTTGAATATCTTCATCGAATAGATGTTTTGGATGCAAAAAAATATCAGGGAAAACGCCGTGTTGACCAGAATACGGAAAAACTATTCAACCTCTACCTCCGTCTTCTTTATGACGGAGGTATTACAGAGTACGAAGATGACTCAGAGTATGCGCCGAGTGGCTGTGTCTCGTTTCTCACGATTCACCAGTCCAAGGGCATGGAGTTCCCCGTCGTCATTGTGGATTCCTTGTCAAGTGTGCCGAGAAAGAACCTAGATACACTGATGGTAGAGGTTGAGAAGAAATACTTCAAGCGCCCCACATTCGAACCGTATGAGACGATAAAGCTCTTTGACTTCTGGCGCCTCTACTACACGGCATTCTCTCGCGCACAAGATTTACTCGTTCTGACGTGCAACGAAACCACGCGCTCCCCAAGCAAATACTTCAAAGCTCCTTATGCGAAACTTCCATCCGTAGAAAGCACCGCATTTGATATAGGTGACTTTGAGCTTCAAACGATAAAAAACGTGAACATAAAGAGCACATACTCGTTCACATCACACATCACAGTTTACGAAACCTGTGCCTTGCAGTATAAATTCTATAAGGAGCTGGACTTCATGCCTGTACGAACGAACGCGATGCTCTTCGGCACACTCGTACACGAGACGATCGAGGACATACATCGAGCAGCTCTAAGACACGAAGAGCAGACAATCACAGAGGAAAACATCACCCGATGGTTTGACACGAACTACGGATCACTGACAAAGATGGAACACGCATACCTTGCGGCTCCTCAACGAGAGGCAGCGTTGCGGCAGGTGCTTCGCTATGCGGCAAGACAAAGCGACAACTGGTCGAGCATCCAAGAAACAGAAGTTGATGTATCCCTGGTAAAGCCAAACTATATCATCGAAGGCAAAATTGACCTCATTCGTGGCGAGGGGGATACCGTCGAAATCGTTGACTTCAAATCGGAACGCAAGCCCAATCTAGAAAAAACGAAGGCTCGGCTCGAACGCTATCGACGCCAACTCCACATCTATGCCTATCTGGTGGAGGAACGCACCGGAAAAAAAGTCAGCAAAATGCACCTCTATTATACCGGCGAGGATGAGGGCATACCAACGATCACCTACCCGTATACAAAGTCTGCTATAGATGGGACAATAGCAGCTTTTGATGATACAGTGCAGAAGATCACGAAAAAGGATTTCACTCACCGTGCTGATGACGCAAAGATTTGTAAGGAGTGTGATTTCCGATTTTACTGCAAGAAAAATCGCTGATTGGAGATTTTAACATGGATGAACAGATTTCTTTTGAGTTTGAACCCCGCCCCACGATCAAAGGCTTCCCTGAACTTCGCTGGACAGGAAAGCGCCCCTATCGCTCCACACAATACTATCCGGCGCAGCTCCGAGAATTGTATGGTCATGCGCAAGATGGTTGGATGAATAAGATTTTCTGGGGAGACAACCTCCAAGTCATGAGCCATATGATGAAAGAATACCGTGGTCGGATTGATCTTATCTACATCGATCCTCCGTTCGACAGTAAGGCGGACTACAAGAAAAAATTGCGGTCAGAGGTGTTGGTAAAGCCGCATCGGATAGTTCATCTTTTGAAGAGAAACAATACACTGATATTTGGACGAACGATGAATACCTTCAATTTATGTATGAACGTTTGACAGTTATGAGAGAACTACTTTCTAAGCATGGAAGCATATATTTACATTGCGATTGGCACAAATCCCATTACCTAAGAACCATTATGGATGCAGTTTTTGGATCAAATAACTTTAAAAATGAGATCATCTGGTATTATCGCAGATGGAATATTACAAGTACTTCATTCGCAACCAACCATGATACACTCCTTTTTTATGCAAAAGGTGAAGCACCACACACATATAACCAACTTTACATTCCTAAAAGTGAGAAATCAAGTGCTCAAGGAAAATCATGGAAAAGTATAATTGGCGAAGATGGTGTTCGTCGCTCCATCCAGACAGATGAGCCAACAAAAGGTGTCCCGATGCCGGATGTGTGGGAAATTTCTATGATAAATCCTGTTGCTAAAGAAAGAACATCTATTGGCTATCCTACACAGAAGCCAGAGGCTCTGATAGAAAGGATAGTAACTGCCTCCTCTAACCCTGGTGATCTTGTCTTTGACTGTTTTATGGGAAGCGGAACGACACAGGCCGTCGCTATGAAGCTTGGCCGGCGCTTCATAGGTGCAGACATCAACCTCGGTGCTGTCCAGACGACGACCAAAAGATTGATCTCCATTGCGGCAGACCTGAAGTCCTCACAGAAATCTCGGGGCTACGATTTCCAAGAACCCACACTTTCGATAGCAGCATCGCCCTTTGCGTCGTATCTTTCCTCATCAAAAGAAACGCCGCATGATGGGCAGGAGTCTGCTGAAGAAATTAAAGTTCTGTCCCAAGAAGATATCAAGTACACTGGCTTCGAGGTCTATAACGTAAACAATTATGATTTCTTCCGTAATCCCATAGAGGCTCGCGATCTTCTGATCGCTGCTCTGGAAATCCAGCCGTTCCCTCAGAGCAACCTGTGGGACGGGGAGCTGGATGGCAGGATGGTTAAGATCATGCCGGTTAATCGCATCGCCACCAAGGCAGATTTGAAGGAACTTCTCGCCAACCTCCCTTATAAGACCTACGAGAAGCGTAAGGAGGAGAATGCAAGCCAGCCGGTAGAACACATCACCCTTGTCTGCATGGGGCATGAGCCCGATCTCAAGGCTGCACTGGAACAGGAACTCATCGAATACAAGGTAGATGTCGAGATCATGGATATCCTTCGTGACAAGGCCAGTATCCAACTAAAGAGAGACTCTGAGGCAGAGGTTGTGCGTGAGGGAGAGAAACTCGTCATCCGTGCATTCTACCCCATGAACCTGATGCAGAAGCTCTCGCTCCAGAAGGAGTACATCGAGGACTGGCGCCAGCTCGTTGATTCGGTCATGGTCGACTGGAACTACGACGGTGTCGTCATGCAGCCGTCCGTGACGGATATCCCGAGTAAAGACGAGTGGGTCAGCGGGATCTACGACATCCCGAGTGACGCCGGCACAATCAAGGTCAAGATCACCGATCTCCTCTCTGAGTCGTTGGAACTGGAGGTGTCTTAAATGCCCATAGGATTTGACTCAAATTTTTCTTTCCACCAAGAACTGCTGGACTACTACAACTCCAACCGCAGGAAGATTCGCTCCCGTTATAATGACCTTACGAGAAAATTCCTCGCATACAACGACAGCGAGGAGAATCCCCACGCCTTTTTGCGCAAGCCACAGTTTGAGGCTCTGGAGATATATGTTTTCGTGAAGGAGTTCATGGATAATAAACAGGTCTACGAGATGTTTGATGACTGGCGTCATAGAAGAAATCACTTCTCCGACGCTTCCTACTACTCCATCGACAAAGGCGGTCAGGTCGAAATCTTCGCCAAGGTCACTGAGGAACAGACAGATGTGCTCTTCAAGCAGATGAAGAAATACCGAGAAGAGTACTCGAATTACATCTATGCTCTCACAATGGGGCTAGGAAAAACCATCCTCATGGCCACCTGTATCTTCTATGAATTTCTGCTCGCAAAGAAGTATCCGAAAGATGTGCGGTTCTGCCACAACGCCCTCGTCTTCGCTCCCGACAAAACAGTTCTCCAGTCTCTCCGCGAAATCATGTCCTTCGACAAAACAAAGGTGGTTCCTCCAGAGTACGCACACGTACTCGATTCGAACATCAAGTTCCACTTTCTGGAGGAATCAGGAACTATCCTTCATACGATTGATGACTCCGATTTTAATATCATTATCTCCAATACGCAGAAAATTATCGTGAAAAAGAGCCGCAAAGAAGTGTCCCCTGCTCAGAAGCTTTTTAACAGCTCTCCTCTGCTTTCCACTGTCTATGGCACAGGCGATGATGTGCAGAGTGACGATGTATGGGATGATGGCACACTGAAGGACAATCAGAGGTTCAAAAAACTCTGTCGTCTTCCACAGCTTGGGGTCTATGTCGATGAGGCTCACCATCTCTTCGGCGCAGATCTGGAAAAGCAGATCCGTTCCGGCAAGACGAATAAAACGACCCTTCGAGACACCATCAATCTTCTTGCAGCAAACACCTCTATCGTAGCTTGCTATAACTACACGGGCACCCCGTATGTAAAGAATCAGGTTCTGCCGGAAGTAGTTTACGCCTACGGCCTGCGTGAATCTATCTGGAATGGTTTTTTGAAAGATGCCGACCCGCTCGGCTTTGAAAATGTCAAGAACGATGCGTTTCTTACCGCAGTCGTCACCACCTTCTGGGAACGCTACGGTACCAAGGTCTACGAGGGTCTAAATCCGAAACTCGCCATTTATGCAGCAAGCATAGAGGAAGCAGTCTCCGAGATACGCCCCGCTCTTGAGAAACTTCTTGTAAAACACGGAATCCCCACATCCAAGATTCTCTTAAATGTGGGCGATGCAAAGTACACAAAAGACGATGACATCAGGAATTTCAACAATCTTGATATCCCTGGAACAGAGGGAAACGAAAAACAGTTCATTATCCTTGTCGAAAAAGGAAAAGAAGGATGGAACTGTCGCTCTCTTTTTAGCGTGGCACTTTTTCGCAGCCCGAGATCAAAAGTCTTTGTTCTCCAAGCAACGATGCGTTGTCTCCGCGCACTTTCAGAGGATCGCCTGACTGCCACCATATTCCTCTCCAAGGAGAATTATGACACACTGGACGAGGAGCTTCATAAAAACTTCAACATGAAGATAAATGATATCAAAAAGCCACCAAGCGGCAATCGACATAAATATCAAGTACGAGTTCTTCCACCGCCAAGGAAGATTACGCTCAAACGAGTATGGCATGAATACAAACTTCATAAGAAGGAGTATTCCGCACCTGTAGATTTCAAATTGACAGATATTGACCTCTCGAAGTATGCCAGCATTATGTATGGACGAGACAGCCTTGCTCGCGATACTACTGTCAAGGAGAAAAATATTGATGCTCTCCAAGAGAATATGAGGTACAGTGAACTCTCTCTCTCTGGAGAGGTGGCAAGATACTTAAATATCTCATGTATTCTCGCCGCAAGAATTCTCCGAGAATCTGTAGATGGAATCTCTGCTATTTTGAAGGTGGTCAACCGTTATAATGAGGTTATGGATGATTACATCATCCCCACTGTGTTCCATGCGCTCTTCGAAGTCACCTCAGAACTTAGGACAGAGGACAAAGAGCTAACTCTTCTGCACGAACCGGAGTGTGCAGAATACTACGAGTTCTCTGCGAAGGATGACTTGGTGATCACAAACCGCTACCCAGGCTTTACCCAAGATCAACTTAAGAAGAGCTTCCATGCCGACACTTACTGTTTCGACTCCATTCCTGAGCGGGAGTGCTTCATACAATATATCACCAGTGATAAGGTTTCAGAGATTTACTTCACAGGGATGTTTACCTCCAATCAAGGTGATCTCTCTATTCACTACTATGATCCCGAATCTGGTCGAGTTCGACAATATTATCCGGACTTCCTTGCAAGGATGGCCGATAACTCCTACCGGTTAATCGAAGTCAAAGGAGATAACAAAATTGATGATGCTGTAGTCAAAGCAAAACAAGCTGCTGCCGAGGAGCTCGCCGTGGCGAGTGGCATGAAATATCTCATGTATGCCGGCAGCCATATTACCAATTCACACATACTGGCTGAAGGAATCGCTCCTGCACAACAGGAATCACTCAACGTTTAATTTGTTCCCACAAAGGCGATACGTCGAAGCAGTCCTATGTGTATTTTGGTACCGAAACGGCTTCTGTTTGCAACAATAAAAACAGACGAACCTATTAGTATTTTCTTAAGGAATCGCTGATAAAAGATGCACCAAGATTGCGGTGCCAAATTTATCAGTACTTCCTTAGATTTGTCTCAACACAGTCCCCAATCAAATACAGACAGGCACTCTAATTTGAATAGTTTTTATGATCTTCCGCGTTTCGTCAGTAACAGATTTTATGAGTTTAACTTTTCTTCCTTTACTTTTGTGGGCAGACTCCTTTACTTTTTCCAACTTTGTGCCATAATAAGTAAAGGGACGAGGTGAACGCCATGATTTCATATGAGGGGCTGTTACAAAAGTTAAAATCCAGGCAACTAACAAAGACGGCACTTGCTGCACAGCTGGGCATTTCCTCTCGAACGATCGCCAAAATCGGACGGGGTGAGAGGATCGCCGATCATGTGCTTGTGAGGATTGCCGCATTCCTTGATTGTACGCCGGAGGAGCTCTGTCGCAGCGTTTCGGACAACGCCCTGCTCCAGACGCTGCGCGACGAGAAGCAGATACGAATGCCGGGTGGCCTATACCATGAGCTTCAGATACGCATGACGTACAACTCCAATCACATCGAGGGCAGCCGGCTCAGCGAGGATGAGACACGCCGTATCTTCGAAACGAATACGGTAGGCGGCGCCGCGCATGTGGATGACATCATCGAGACGGTCAACCATTTCCGCGCGATTGATTTCTGCATCGACTGTGCCGAAGAACTGCTGAGTGAGACGATCATCAAACAGCTCCATTATTTGCTCAAAAGCAGAACTTCGGACGAACTGCTCCCGTACTTTCGCGTGGGCGCCTACAAGGAGCGTCCCAACATGGTGGGCGGCGTGGAAACGACGGAGCCACAGAATGTCGCGGCAGAGATGGAACGTCTGCTGAGAGACTATCACGCGAAGGGGCGCATAGCGTTCGAGGACGTTGTAGACTTTCACTATCGTTTTGAGCGTATCCATCCGTTTCAGGATGGTAACGGGCGCGTCGGCCGCCTTATTGCATTCAAGGAGTGTTTGAAGCACAATATTGTTCCGTTTATTATCGAGGATGTGAAAAAGCACTATTATTATCGTGGGCTGAAGGAGTACGAGCGCGAACCGGGCTATCTGATGGATACCTGCTATGACGGACAGGATACGTTTCAAGCACTGCTCACATACTTTCAAATAAAGGAACCCCTGATAAATTCAGCACCACCATCTTAGCGCATCTTTTTTGCCCGCACTACGCCCGCGATCCTCCACAGAGCACTACTCTGCGTCCGGTTTGCCTCCTTGTTCGGACGAAAAAATCTACGCCAATCGGACGGACTTCATTTTATCAGTGGTTCCCTAGCACAAAGCAACACGGGTGTGCAAGTGGGGAATTCGCAAAATCCCGCCGCATTTGGTACACTTGCGGGAGTGTTGTAAGGAGAGAATATCGTACATGAGTGATCGAAAGAAAGCCCGTGCCGCCGCCGAGCGCGGGGCGCGGCTGACGAGGGAGGATGCGCTCGCCCTCTACGAGGACAACGATCTCCTCGCGCTCGCCGCATGGGCGCGTGCGGCGAAGGAACGCGCGAGCGGCAGGAATGTCTACTATACGGTGAACCGCCACATCAACCTCACGAATATATGCAGTGCGAACTGCCCGCTCTGCGCCTTTCAGGTGGAGCAGGGCGATGCACGCGGCTATATTATGGAAACGGATGATGTGGCACGCGTGCTCGAGACGGCGAAGCATACGCCGCGTCTCACGGAGATCCACATCGTGAGCGCGCTCCATCCAGACCGCCCTTTCTCCTACTATGAGGGTGTTGTGCGGCAGGTGCGCGCGGCACTGCCCGATGCAGATATCAAGGCGTTCACGCCCGTGGAGATCGTGAACTTTGCAAAGACGGAGGGGACGTCTGTCCGCTCTATCTTGAGCGCATTGCAGGAGGCGGGGCTCTCGTCCCTGCCCGGCGGCGGCGCGGAGATTCTCTCTGACCGCGTGCGTGCAATCATCTGCCCGAACAAGGCGACGCGTGCGGAGTGGCTCGACTGTATGCGCACGGCGCACGAACTCGGCATCCGCACCAATGCGTCCATGAT
>ERZ772926.808-NODE-808-length-16537-cov-2.772479_pt1 | contig 16537 bp, 15 predicted proteins | sample MGYA00511136_ERZ772926 | MGnify/ENA primary metagenome ERZ772926 (study PRJEB29015, sample SAMEA2737917) | human oral metagenome | biome: human oral; feature: human-associated habitat; material: dental | place: China | collected 2153 ... | reverse complement strand
GGATAATATTCCGCTATCGGCGGCTTGGCGTACAACGTCGCGTAGCGTATATTCGGTAACGTGTAGCGACATACTTTCGAGGTAGCGTCGATCGAGTGCAGGCGAGAAACTCTGCCCCACAGGAAGTAGCTGAGCAGTATCGCCGAGTAGTATCATTCGGCAATTGATACCGCTGTAAATATACTCGATGAGATCGTCGAGCAGACGCCCCGACCCGAAGATATTGGCATCGCCCGAGGTATTTCCTATCATCGAAGCTTCGTCGACGATAAAGAGAGTATTGCGGTGTTTGTTGAAATCGAGTACAAACTTGTAGTCCGAAGCAGACTTCTGGCGGTATATCTTCTTGTGTATGGAGCTTGCCTCGTGTGAGGCGTAGCTCGAGAGTACCTTAGCGGCTCTTCCGGTAGGAGCGAGCAAGACGGTGTCGAGTCGGAGGTCGCTCATAGCCTTTACCATAGCACTTACGATAGATGTCTTACCTGTGCCGGCATATCCTTTCAGTAGGAAACAGGGAGCTGCGTGGCGGTCGGTATAGAAACGTGCGAGAAGCCCGATACACTCCTTCTGCTCGTCGTTTGGCACGAAGGGCAGGCTCTCGGTAATCTTCTCTTTTATGAAATCTTCGACCATATCGGAGGTATCGATATCAATATTGCTTACTGCGGCATCCCTTCGACTACTACGACGAACTCTCCCTTCGGCGTACAGGAGGAGAAATGCTCTATCAGCTCGGCAAGAGTACCGCGTCGCGTCTCTGAGAATTTTTTCGATATCTCACGGCAGACGGCTGCTCTGCGTTCTGCTCCGAGCGACTCGGCAAGCTGCGATAGTGTCTTCGATATACGGTATGGCGACTCATACAATACGATAGTGCGATGTTCGTCTTTCAGTGCGTCGAGTCGCTGCTGCCGCCCTTTACGATGCGGAAGGAATCCTTCGAAACAGAATCGTTCGCAGGGAAGTGCCGACTCCACAAGGGCAGGTACGAAAGCCGTAGGTCCGGGCAGACACTCCACCTCTACACCTCGACGGACACACTCGCGTACAAGCAAAAAGCCCGGGTCTGATATAGCGGGCGTGCCGGCATCCGTAACGAGGGCTACGTCGCGTCCCGCACCGATATCTTCGGCTATACGCTCTACGGTGCGATGTTCGTTGAACTGATGGTGAGCCACACATCGAGTTTTTATATCGAAATGATGAAGCAATACGGATGTATTTCGTGTATCTTCGGCTAAAATATAGTCGACGCTACGTAACACACCGAGTGCTCGAAGTGTAATATCTTCGAGGTTACCTATGGGGGTAGGTACTAAATATAACTTTGCCATAGAGTGATATTATTTTTTGTTGATCCGACTAATGAGTTCTATCGTGCGGAGTTTGTATTTGTAGAAGTTATATCGGTTCTGAGTGTCGCGGCTTATACCTGAGTCGGAGTTGCCACCCCATCGGCGGCAGAGATATAGCGAAGAGTATATCCTACCTATCTCCCACTCTCTGCATATACGCAGCCCCATGGCGTAGTCTTCGCCGTAGCTTACGTTAGGAAACTTTATCTGCCGTACGATAGGCGTATAGAATGCGCGAGGTGCCCCGAGTCCGTTGATACGAAGAGCATTGTTGCGTCCGTTTTTCTCTGTCCATTCGCGATGATCCACAAGGAATGGGGCAATAGGATTCATCTCGAAGTCGGTAATCGTATACGCCCCTACTACCATCGCACACCTCCGTCGGCGAAACTCATCGACGATGGTTTGTAGCGTATGCGGCGATTGATATACATCGTCGCTATCGAGTTGTACGGCAAACCTCCCGCAACGTGTGTCGTCGACGGCGAGTTGCCAACACCCGCCGATACCCAGATGTCGGCTCTCGGGAGTGATACGGATTACTTTGGCGTTTGCCTTGGCGAGCTCTTCCACTATCTGCCCCGTGCGGTCTGTGGAGTGGTTGTCGACGACGACGACATTGTACTCGAAGTCGGCAACTTGGCTCAGTGCCGAACGTACGGCATCGGCGATAGTATCCTCGCGGTTGCGGACGGGGATTACAACCGACGCTTCTACAGCGAAATCGCCTCCGTCGATATCGACCTTCTTTGGAGCAGTCGTAAGCAGCCCCCCGATACGCTCAAGGTGAGCCGTGCAAGCCCTCTCCATATCGAGCTGTACGTCGACGTTTTTCTTATCGATATATGCGAAGTGGCGGCTGTGGGCGTCGTCGCTCGAGGTCTGCTCCACCCTATACAGAGGCTCTGCTATGTGGAATATATCTGCCTCTTCGGAGATACGAAGACGCAGGTCGTACCATCCGGCAAAAGTGTAGTCGTCGGTGGCTCGGGCGACGATGCTTTTGAAAATATCGGTCTTCAGCATCACCAAAGCCCCGAAGTCGAAGTCGTCTCTGAGAGCCCCCCGCTGATAGTCGATATTACATATCTGAGTATCGACCTCACCATCGACGATATAATAATCGGAATATATCAGAGCAGCTCCCGTAGAGCGCCCTACATCTACGAATCGCTCTGTGCCGTATGGCAATAGTTCTATGTCGCCTGCCGCAATCTGTATGAGAAGCCACTCGGCTTGTGCCCTCTCTGCCACTTGGCGTAGCGAATGTGTAGAATAGTCTTGTAATGAAAAATATTCTGTCGGGTTCATTGTATTGTAATTTGATTTATATATTCGGTATCGTGTGTGGTAAAGATATTGCTACTTGCTATGTAGAAACGTTAGTATGCGACGCATCAATTGCGTCCGTTCGTCTCGCTTTGCGATAGTCTCGAATGGGAATCCTGCTACTACGGCTCTGTACTCTCCTTTGTAAGCTACGGCAGCGCTCATCGAATTTTCATCATATCGCATCACAGTATAACAATTCTCTGCGCGAGGTTCCAGAGCGTCTACGCTTTGTAGAGCGTACCGAGTGGCATTTATCTTGTCCGATATGTTGTCGCACTCTAAGCCCTCCATATCGAGCACAGGCGAATATACACCCGTAGTATTGCAGCAGCGAGCTGCTCGGTCTGTCCGCCAAAGTATCTTCAGTCGGTCGGCAGCAAACGCAGAGTCTGCTCCGTCGCCCTTCCCGTAGAGGTCTTTTGCCACGTATGCTCCGCTTACAAAGAGTCCTTTGCCTTCGGATAAATATTGGCTCAGTCTGCCCTGCAACGATTTGCCTATTGTATGAAACTCCTCTTTGTCGGTAAAACTATCGGTGCGTCGTAGTTGCTTGCCAAGTATCAAGTCTACCGCCGAGAAGTCTCCAAGCGACACACTGCCATCTTCTACTGCCTCCACCGACGACGAAGAAAACGAATACCCCGATTCGCTTATGGCAGATCCGTGCGTATATGGATAGTCGAATGTGTTACCTGCCACAGCAAGCTGTTCGTATGTACCGTACGAGGCGCCGTATCCCGGAGAGTCGTCGTCTGTCCACTTCTTCGAGGTGTCGTATATATATTGCTGTCCGGTATATGAATAATCGACACGGTAAGGTATCGCCCCGCACTGGTCGTCTAAGAATCCTTTCGTGCTACCTTCATCTACATAGTCGGCAGCTGCCACCTTCGTGAAACCGTTTACCACAAGCACCTCTCCTTGTGCCCCCGACCGCCTGCATACACTCAGCTCCTCGCTGGGGAAACTCTCGCCGCCGTCGTTTACTGCCGTTACCTTATAGCTATAAATAGTATCGTCTCCTACAGGTAGATTTATGTGAGTGCCTCTTACCCATACGCCATTGTCGTATCCCTTGTAACCCTCTCCTACTGCATTTTTACGAGAGTATACCATATATCCGCTTGGTTTAGCTGTAGCCTCCGTAGTGTCGTGTGTAGCCGACCATTGCAGATGTGCAGTATTGCCACTGAGTAGTGCCGAAAACTTCCGTACTGGTAGCGGCTGTACAGTGTAATGTGTATGTCGCTGATGGGCTAAAAACTTCAATATCCCCTTATATACCGCTCGAGCAAATACAAATTGGAACTTCGGGTCGAGACCTCGCTTCATATCGTTGAAATTCTGATGGCTCATACTTTCGAGTATCATCGAGGGTACACTTGGCATACGGCTCTCTGCGTAGTTTGCACTCTTTATCCCCCTTATCGCCCACTCTCTATCCGATGTAGCTCTAACGTCTCTCTTTATCTCCGAAAGAATAATATTAGCCATATCCATCGAGGCGTATCTGCTCTGCCCGTTGGGGAAGGTAGCACTCCCGTTGTTCGACGTGGTCACTATCGCAAGCGAGCCCACAGTCGCCGCAGTATCTATCCCCGCATCCGAATGCAATGCCAACGATAGGTCTATCGGCACGGCAAGTCCCACCGAGTCGGGTGCGTTGTCGGAAGCGTAGTTGAGATAGTTTACCCACTTCCCTCTCGCCGCATAATCGTCGATATAGTCGTTCATTCCGTAGGTATGCGAGTAGACACTGAAAGGCATCCCCGCCCACTGCAAGTAGTAGCGAGCCCCCTCCCAGAATCGTGCTCTTCGGCTTGTAACGAAGCTCTCCTTTGCGAAAGGCGATAGCAGCTTGGCTCTGGCTCTTACCGTAGGGTCTTCGATAGAGTCTATCGTGCTTTGCGTAGCCGGACGCCGAGCGATATTGCCCATACCGCCTCCAAACTTTACGGCATCTGCCACCACGAAGCCGCCCCCTTTCTTGCTCTCGTTAGATAGTACTACCTTGCGGTTAGCTTCGTTGTCGTCGGGGTCGAAGTAGAATGTACCCAGATATACCCAAGTACCGTATGCAATACTCTGGTCGACAGCAAAAGAGCTGTGCCCGCCCGAGTGATACACGGTATAGTGAGCGTCGTGTACGGCATCATCTATATGCGGATAACACACCGATACCGAATACCAACCGCAAGCAGAAAGCTTAGGGATGTACTCCACCCACGACTCGGCTTTGCGAGTGCTTTTCATTATAACGGCAGTACCCATAACGAAGGGGTTGTCTCTATCGACATAGAACTCCTTACTATCGGCGAAGCCCACGACTTCCCGTTTCTGTATATTCGACCGCTTGCCCGTGCGTCTGTATATAGAGCCTTGCTGAGAAGTACGCCAACTCGGGTCGTTGTCGCAGATGACCATATCGGTCTGAATATCGCGTTCGCGGGGAACGAAGACATAAGCTCCCGCATTTTCGAGCATAGGAAGAAGGTAGTTTATCACTATCTGAGCGGTAAATTTGTCTTCGACGGTAGTCAGTATCCGAGCACGCTGCCACTCCCAGCGGTCGAGGCGTTGCTCGTAGTACCAGCCGTGCGAGTGCCACAGAGCGATATTACTGCCGACGAGTCCGCCATCGATATCGGTGGTATGTTTGCTTAGGTTTCGCACGAGATAGCGACCGCTCTTTCCGATATCTTTAGCATAGCGAGTCTTGTCTTTATCGATATGTTTTCGATAGATATTGGGCACTAGCTTTTCGATATTATCGCCACCCGCATATATATTTATATTGTAATGCTGCTGCTTAGGCGGTAAGAGACGCCTTATTTTCGCACGTAGAAAATCGATATCCGTCTCGTGGAACGGTATGGAAGTAGCTTGGTCGGATAGAGATACATTTACCTGCCGACGACGAGTATCTACCTCTACCGATAGCAACCGACAGGAGAGAGTCGAACTATACTCGCGCTGAAATTGCCGTAAGATATTGCGTACGGAGTCTGCAATACTATTCTGTGCATACACACCCGATACACACACAAGCAGAAAGGCAATGAGCAACGGTCTTATCTGTTTCATCGTGTATCATCATTTTAATATAAAAGCTATGGCTTGCTCTATAAGCGTATCGAAACCATTTGCCACATCGATAGCACTCATCGTTACTTCCACGTCGGGGGCGATACCGAACTCTATCTGTCGGCGGTCGACATCGAGAATCTGTACCGACGAGAAACGAACCATCCACCCGTTGGGTAGCTCGTTTGATGTGGGGATACCGCCTCCGCCACCGGTAATACCACCGATAACGGTAACATTAGGTGCGTTTTTAACACGACAGACGAAGTCGTTGGTAGCACTGTAACAACGGCGATTGGTAATGACGACCACACGACGCTCGCTCCAATCGAGGCGAGAGTTTTTAGGAGTATATACTTCGGAAAGTTCCGAAAAATCGCTATGTCCCCGCCCCGTCTTGTGGCGAATGTAGCCTGTGAGGGTCTTTTCTCGCATAAAAACAGAGGCAAAATCTTCGCTATAGCCGAGAGAGCCACCTCCATTGTCGCGAATGTCGATAATAATTCCTCTGCAAGTCTTGAACATTTCGCCGATATACTGCAGCGAAGTGAACGATACTGCCGACGAAAAACTCGAATAACGGATATAACCCACCTTACCATCGGCTATCGGAGCGTATTGGAAGCCACCGCCGACCCTATATTTTTGCCCCAGATAGCGGTCGGAGAATATGAGCTTTTCGTTGAAATTGGATGGATAAGCCTCGAACCAACCCTTGCTACGCGATACATCGAAAGGCGAATATAGATTGACGTGCCCGTCTTGCAGGGTATCGAGCATCTTGGCAAAGAGGTCGAACATAGCCACTTGCGAACGAATATCGGGCAATTTAGCCTCGTAGACTCTACGGACACCGTCCCAGTCGATGCCTTTTTCTTCGAAGAAACAGTACTTACAGTCGAGTATCTGCCACAATGCGTCGAAATTGGCTTTGGGGCTGAAGTCTCTGACATGTCGTTTGCGGCACGAAAAGGCTACAAGCGACACTACGACAAAGATTAGTAAAAATATCTTTTTATACATTGTGGGGCTAATGGTCGATAGGTTTGTGTCGACAAAATTACTACATTTTGGCGGAAATACAAGTAAATGCAAAATGCCGACAAAAGAAATATCGCCCGAAAGACTTCTCGCGAAGTTCTCAGGCGACGTCGATTTATTAAACTCTTATACCTATCTGTCCTTGATGATTCTAAATCTCGGCTGTGTATGTTTTCTTTTTTTATAACCCTCTACTACGAGATTTCCATTAAAGTACACCTCATCTAATACATGTATCCCGCCTTTGTGATAGACGTTAGCAACTATCGTATCCATATCGCCTGCTCCCCAATATACATACGATGTGATACGAGAAGCCGTAAAAATATCCAGTTCTTCGTGAGAGGTCATAGTTTCAGAACAATGAAAATAGATTATATTCGGACGCCCGAAAGAAAAACCTCTTTGGGGAGATGTGCAAGGAGTAAGTCTATCTTGGGATTTCTCCGACAAAATAGTATCGCCACTATTTAGAAGCCGATATACCTTGATACTATCTTCGATAAGAGCACCTGCATAAGTACTATCGAGCAGACTCTGTCCCTTTGTATTATAAACCTCTAACAATATGGTATCTTCTAAAAGCGTTCCCGTGTACTCGCAAGAGCAATTGATGGAAATAATTGCTGCCAACACAAACAATATAAAAACATTCTTTTTCATACAAATATCATTTTTTAGTAATTAAAATCGGTATTATATCAAGGATTAATTTACCTAACTCAATAGCAAAAGTATAATATTATTTTTAAACCACAAAACAAATTCTATATTTTCAAAAAAATATCCTATATGTTTTTTGAAAGAAAACATTATTTCATAAAAACATAATATACAGTCTTTTATAAAACCAATAATAAGCCTATAAAAAACATCCTATCGTTTTTACTAAAATGTCCTATCGTTTTCACAAAAACGTCCTATCGTTTTTACTAAAACGTCCTATCGTTTTTCGAGCATACATATATTATTACATATAGAAAGGCGTTTCGGGCGAAAAATATTACCTTTGCAGCCGATTAACAACCAATAGCCATCGAAAATATGATTCTTATAGCCGACAGCGGTTCGACCAAATGCCATTGGGCGTCGATAGACGACGAAAACGATATAAGGATATCGACCGACGGCATAAATCCCTTTCATTGCGACAGACACACTATCGAAAGCATCGTCGATAGCCAACTCGTCGACCGCATACCGCAACACAAGATAACTGAAATACACTTCTTCGGTGCGGGCTGCCGCGACGACAAAACGACAATAATAGCCGATATCCTCCGCCATCGCTTCCCGCAGGCAACCATCGAAGTAACGACCGACCTCAAAGGAGCAGCCATAGCGTTGTTTGGCGACAACAGCGGTATAGCCTGTATCCTCGGCACAGGGTCGGTGGCTTGCCTATACGACGGCAAGGGAATAGTGCGTAGTATCGACCCGCTCGGTTATATCTTGGGCGACGAAGGAAGCGGCGCCGTACTCGGACGTAAGTTGCTGGGCGACTGCTTCAAGAATAGACTACCGCAGCACCTAAAAGAGAAATTTTTCGAGCGATACCCTACCCTGACCGCTTCCGAACTAATCGAGAGAGTCTACCGTAAGCCATTACCTAATAGGTTCTTGGCAAGTTTCGCCCCGTTCCTTAGCGAAAATATCGAGGAGAGCTATGCCTACAACCTCGTTTTCGACTCATTTACAGAGTTTTTCGAACGTAATATAGCCTGCTTCGACAGATGGGACGAGCACGAAACATCGTTTTGCGGCTCGGTAGCATATCACTTTGCGGACGTCCTTGAGGTAGCGGCAGCCGAATTTGGTATCAGGCTCGGGCAAATAGTGCAGTCGCCAATAGACAATCTGGCTTTGTATTTCAAAAAAATATCGGGAGAGTAGAGGGTGACGACAATCAAAGACTTCGGTAAAATATTTCGATCGAACCCCACGCTGCAAGAGCTGTGCCGACGCGTGACAGAGGGAGGTCGCAGGCAACATATTGCTCTCGACGGACTTAACGCCTCAGCCGTTTCGTTGGCTACGGCAGCTCTTTTCGACGAAAAATGCTGCAACAACATACTTGTGATAGCCGACGATGCCGACAAAGCCGGCTACCTATACTTCGACCTTACGCAGCTCATCGGCAGCGACCGAGTGGCGTTTTTCCCCGCACTATACAAGCATATACACAAAAGCGGCGCCACCATAGCCGAAAACGGCATACTACGCACCGATAGCCTCAATAAGATTTCCGACGGGAAACCCTGTATAATAGTATCTTACCCCGATGCTATCAGCGAGAAAGTAGTAGCCGCCGACCGCTTCGCCTCGGCACGAATCGCCCTTACCAAAGGGCAAGAATATGCTATGAGTACCCTACTCGACGACCTCCGCAACTCAGGTTTCGACGAAGTCGACTTCGTCTACGAGGTAGGGCAATACTCGCAGCGAGGCAGTATCGTAGATGTATTTTCGTATTCCAACGAATTGCCCTATCGTATCGACTTCTTCGGCGACACCGTCGAATCGATACGGACGTTCGATATCGAGAGGCAACTATCGATAGAAGAAGTAGACAGCCTCGCCGTCGTAGCAGCTACCGACAGCGAAGAGCAGGGCAAGGTATCGCTATTGGAGTTTGTCGCGCCCGATACGCTCATAGTAGCAAACGATATCGATTATTGCATAAAACGGATAGACCAGATATATTCGCAGGCTCTGGTAAAGGCTAATGAGCAACGGCAGACAAGCGATTTGTACTCGTCGCTAATAGATGGCGAGGGTTTTCGGCAGCAGCTCGAGGCATTTTCTACGGTCGAAGTACTCAGAAACTACTACAAAGCCGATACGTTAGTCTTTGCTACCACACTACAACCAAATTTTAATAAGAATTTCGACCTTATATCGAAAAACATAAAGCAATACCTCGCCGACGGATACCGCATATACATAGCCTCCGACAGCAAGAAGCAGATAGACCGCATCACCTCTATTTTCGACGACCGAGGCGACGATATTTCGTTCGAGGCTGTAGACAAAACACTGCACGAGGGTTTTGTAGACAACGACCTTAAGGTATGCTTCTTCACCGACCACCAGATATTCGACCGCTTTCATCGGTTTTCGCTTAAGTCCGATACTGCTCGTCGGGGCAAGGCGGCAATGCTCGTAAAGGAGCTCAACAGCCTCAAACCTGGCGACTTTGTAGTCCACCACGACCACGGTGTAGGACAATTCGCCGGTCTGCTGACAACCAATATCAACGGCAAACCCCAAGAGGTAATAAAGCTCATATACAAAGGCGGCGATATCATATTTGTAAACATATCGTCGCTGCATAAGATATCGAAATATCGGGGTAAAGAGGGTGTCGACCCCACGCTGTCGAAGCTCGGCACAGGAGCGTGGGAACGCCTCAAAGAACGTACAAAAACCAAGGTAAAAGATATAGCCCGCGACCTGATAAGACTATACGCAAAACGTCTCGAACAGAAAGGGTTCTGCTTCTCGCCCGATAGCTATATGCAGACCGAACTCGAAGCGTCGTTTACTTACGAAGATACTCCCGACCAGTCGCGTGCTACGGCAGATATAAAAAACGATATGCAGAGTCATAAACCGATGGACAGACTCGTCTGCGGCGACGTCGGTTTCGGCAAGACCGAAGTAGCTATAAGAGCCGCTTTCAAAGCCGTAGCAGACGGTAAACAAGTAGCGGTGCTCGTACCTACGACGATACTCGCTTTCCAACATTATAAGACTTTTTCCGAAAGGTTAAAAAACTATCCCGTAAGAATCGAGTACCTGAGCCGTGCCAAAACCGCCAAGCAGACCAAAGAGATAATATCCGACATCAAAGAGGGAAAGATAGATATCGTAATCGGCACTCACAAAATAGCAAACCGAGAGGTCGTTTTCAAAGATTTAGGACTGCTCATCATCGACGAAGAGCAGAAGTTTGGCGTAGCTATCAAGGAGCGTCTCAAAGAATTCAAAGCCAATGTCGATACTCTCACCCTGACGGCGACGCCTATCCCGCGCACGCTTCAGTTTTCTCTGATGGGGGCTCGCGACCTATCGATAATAAACACTCCTCCACCCAATAGATATCCAGTCATTACCGAGCTTATCGAATTCGACGAAGAGACTATCGGCGAGGCAATACGATTCGAGATGCAACGCAACGGGCAGATATTTTTCGTCAACGACAAGATACAAAACATCTATCTGCTCGAGAAAAAACTGAAAAAGATAGTCCCCGAAGCACGAATAGCCGTAGCACACGGGCAAATGCCATCGGCTCAGTTGGAAGAGGCCGTAATAGACTTCATCGACTACCAATACGACATACTTCTGGCAACGACCGTAATCGAGAGCGGTATCGATATGCCAAATGTTAATACCATCTTTGTAAACAACGCCAATCACTTCGGACTCAGCGACCTCCACCAGCTACGCGGGCGAGTGGGACGCAGCAACAGGAAAGCGTATTGCTACCTGATAACGCCCTCTTTCAAAGAGATATCCGAAGATGCACGACGTCGCCTACAAGCGATATCTACATTCTCAGACTTGGGAAGCGGGTTCAATATCGCTATGCAAGACCTCGATATTCGAGGAGCCGGCAATATGCTCGGTGCCGAGCAGAGCGGATTTATCGCCGAACTCGGCTATGAGACGTACCAAAAGATTCTTGCCGAGGCTGTGCAAGAGCTTCACCGCGACGAATTTGCCGATATCGTCGACGAGCAACAACGACTACAAAAGGCACGTTTCGTCGACGATTGTACTTTCGAGAGTGACTTCGAACTGATGTTCCCCAATAGCTATATCTCGAGTACGTCGGAGCGAATATCGCTATACCGTGAGCTCGATTCGATTACGGAGCAGACGGCATTGGACGCATTCAAAGCACGTCTTACCGACCGATTCGGCGCCATACCGCAAGAAGCCGAAGAGCTTATGAAGGTATTGCCTGTACGCTGGCTCGCTATCGAGCTTGGTATCGAACGCCTCATAGTACGTCGCGGCAAAATGACACTATACCTCGTATCTCGCCCCGACTCCGAGTACTACAAGTCAGACACTTTCGGTAAGATTATCGGCTATATCGGTCGCTTTCCACGCAATTGCCGTATAGGAGAGACGAGCGGCAAACGGTTCGTATCCGTCGAACCCGTCAATAGCATCGACACTGTTCTGTACATACTAAATAAGATAAACGATATCGAACCTTAGGTTTTTTTCGTCTCAATAGACCACTATTCTCAAAAGATTTTTGTAACTTTGCAGACGTTAACCCGATAGTATTAATAGAGTATCAATTAGATATTTAACTATAAATTCAATTATATATATGAAACCTTCACACATTGAACACATCGGAATTGCGGTCAAAAGCCTTGACGAGACCATTCCTTATTACGAAAAACTTTTGGGTCAGAAGTGTTACTCTATCGAAGAGGTGGCAGACCAAAAGGTGAAAACGGCATTTTTCAAAGTAGGCGATACTAAAATCGAACTCTTGGAGCCGACCTCCGAAGATTCGCCGATAGCAAAATATCTGGAAAAGAATCCCCACGGAGGCGTTCATCACGTTGCTTTCTGTGTCGATAGCGTTCAGCAAGCTCTCGACGACGCATCGGCAATGGGTATCCAACTCATCGACAAAGCTCCCAGACGTGGAGCCGAAGGACTCAATATCGGATTCTTACATCCTAAGTCGACACACGGCGTTCTTACCGAACTCTGCGAAGTACCAAATAAATAAAACGAAAAAAAATAATTGACAAAAAAAATACAGATTGTTATGATGACATTCGAAAATCAAAAAAAGATCAAAAAACTTGTTGATATGCGTGCCAAAGCCCGCCTCGGCGGCGGACAAAAGAGAATCGACTCTCAACACGCAAAAGGTAAATATACTGCTCGCGAGCGTATAGAAATGCTACTCGATCCGGGGTCGTTCGAAGAGATGGATATGTTCAAGACCCACCGCTGTGTAAACTTCGGCATGGAAAAAGAGGTATACCTCGGCGACGGCGTTGCAGTAGGCTTCGGTACCATCGAAGGACGTATGGTATGTGTTTTTGCACAAGACTTTACCGTTATCGGCGGTTCGCTGTCGGAGACAATGTCCGAAAAAATATGTAAAGTGATGGACTATGCTATGAAGATAGGTTGCCCCATCATCGGTATCAACGACTCAGGTGGAGCACGTATCCAAGAGGGGTCTAACGCTCTGGCAGGCTACGCAGAAATATTCGAACGCAATATCCTTGCCTCGGGTGTAGTACCTCAGATTTCACTTATATTCGGACCTTGTGCCGGTGGTGCCGTATATTCGCCTGCTCTGACCGACTTTATTATGATGACCGAACAAAACTCGTATATGTTTATCACCGGACCGAAAGTAGTAAAATCGGTTACCGGCGAAGACGTTACTACAGAAGCTTTGGGCGGTGCCGGTATGCACTCACGCAAATCGGGTGTGGCTCACTTCAAATCGGCTTCCGAAGAAGAGTGTCTGCAGCTCACACGTCAGCTAATATCTTATATTCCACAGAATAATATGGAGTCGGTGCCTACCGTAACCTGCAACGACCCCATCAACCGTGCAGACGACGTACTCAACGAAATAGTACCCGACAATCCGAACAAACCTTACGATATGAAGGATATCATCCGTTCTATCGTCGACAACGGTGAGTTTCTGGAAGTTCAGCCGCTTTACGCACAAAATATCATCTGCTGTTTCGCCCGCTTCAACGGCGTTTCGACAGGTATCATAGCCAACCAGCCAAAATTCCTTGCAGGTGTACTTGACTGCGATAGCTCACGCAAGGCTGCACGCTTTGTTCGTTTCTGCGATGCATTCAATATTCCTATTCTCACTTTGGTAGACGTACCAGGTTTCTTACCCGGCACGGGACAAGAGTATAGCGGTATCATCGTTCACGGAGCAAAACTTATGTTTGCTTACGGCGAAGCCACCGTACCAAAGGTTACCGTTACTATACGTAAGTCGTACGGTGGAGCACACATCGTGATGAGCTGTAAACAACTCAGAGGCGATATCAACTACGCTTGGCCTAACGCCGAAATAGCCGTTATGGGAGCAAGCGGTGCCGTGGAAGTGCTCGAAGGCAAGAATATAGCCGCTATCGAAGATGCAGACGAAAAAGCAAAATATATCTTCGACAAAGAGTCGGAATACAAAGAAAAATTTGCTAATCCGTATCAGGCTGCTTCACGCGGTTATATCGACGACGTTATCGAGCCTCGCAATACTCGTTTCCGTATTATTCGTGCATTCCAATCGTTGCAGAACAAGAAGGTTACCAATCCGTTGAAAAAGCACGATAACATACCTTTATAATTCATCATTCCAAAAACCAAATAAAAAAAGGAAAAGAATATGAGTAATAATATGCCTAATGAAGTGGTAGCAATAGCAATGGCTCTGAGCCTCTATTTCAGCGACTCTATCCACGACAACGAAAGCAATGTGCTTACAATCAAGCGTTACAACTCTCCTTGGAGTGATAAAATTTATCAAGTAATAAACAAAATAAACCTATAAAAATGACACAATTCAAATTTGATATCAACGGAAGTAAATACGAAGTCGAAATAAAATCTATCGACGGCAGCATAGCAGAAGTAGATGTAAACGGCAATCTCTATCAGGTAAATATCGAAGGAGACGGGCAAATATCGGCTCCTGTGGCACGTCCGGCAGCAAAACCGACTGCTACACCGACACCTGCCGCCGCCACTACCCCTACCGCCAAACCCGCAGCAACTCCTACGGCAGCTCCTGCCGAGGCAGCAGGCAAAGGCTCCAAGACTATCAAGGCACCACTGCCCGGCAGCGTGCTCAAAGTATTGGTAGAGCCGGGAACGGCCTTCAAAGAAGGCGACGTGCTGATGGTAATGGAAAGTATGAAGATGGAAAACAACATCACTGCCGAATGTTCGGGTACTATTACCAAAGTGGTAGCTCCCGTAGGTACATCGGTATTGCAAGACGACGTACTTTTCGAACACAATTGATTTTAGTTCAAAACACACGAAAAAGCGAGGAATTGTAGTATTTACAGTTCCTCGCTTTGTTATGGCAATATTATTACCGAGGCGTTTAAACCACTATTATTTAAATGCGTATGACGCCTGACATGCAAGTGTAGCCCCTGTGTTTTTTTACAGATACTTATCGTACACTAAAATGGGGCTAAAAAGACTAAGAAAACCTTTGCTCGATAGAGCCAATGATAGTAAAAGAGAACTGATTGACCAAACAGAAGGACAATCAGTTAAAAGAGTTTTATAACAACTGGGGACGCACCTTTACAGTCTTATGCTCTTTCAGGATACAAAGATACAGAAAAAAAACAAATACTGTATATATCATATATATTTTATATATTTGCAAATTATAGGAGGGTTAACAATTGAATACTATCACATTAAAAGGAAATATCTCTGAGGAACAATATAATATGGCAATTAAAGCTTTAGAGGCTATTGGACTGACTATTGAAATAAGTGACAAAAGTGAGTTGCCTGAGGAAGTTCTGCAGGACATTGAAATAGGTTGGAAACAGCTTCGTACTGGACAAGGTATTCCGAGTAGTGAAGTTTATCGAAAAGCAAGGATACTATGCAGAAAAGAGTAATCTGGTCTTCCATTGCTGAAGAAAAGTTTTTTCTAACATTAAATTTTTGGAACGAAAGAAACCTATCTACAGAATATTCCAACAAGATTATTGACGCAACAGAACAGGCTGAAAAAGCTCTTATTTCATTTCCAAATCTTGGGGTAATAGTACAGAAGACAGCTAAACGACAAATACGGAAGTATCTCGTCTTGGACAATTATTCTCTATACTACGTTGTTCATCCTAAAAGTATTGAAATATTAGCTTTCTTTGATAGTCGGAATAATCCTATACTACTAAAATTCTGATTTTCTACGGTATATACGGTACTTATTTTTTCCCTTTTTATGTAGCACAGATACTTCTTCAGGCTCGCAAAGAAGCTAAAGGTTTCGTACCGAAGTAAACAATAAATTGTTTTATAAAGAACGCTTATGACAACTATTAAACTAAAAAAAGCTATATTCGAGGATGAAATCTGGAATAAAATCAAAGAAGCACTCGACGAACATTATGGAATGTATCAAAAAGAAAAACTGATTGACCAAATAGATGACCAATCGGTTCAAAAGAGTTTTACAACAACTGGGGACGCACCTTTATAGTCTTATGCTCTTTTGAAAGATAAAAATACAGAAAAAATGGCAAGAAAAGCAATTGATGATGTCGAGGTGTACGAGTACCTTTTGAAAGTAGACCCAGAAGGAACGGAATGTGTAAGCGAGCAGGAAAAGTTAGAATTTGAGGACTGGTTATAGAAATTTTCAACGAAAGCGGTTCGTCCGTAACCACCAAAGATTATTCCATTGACAACGACAGATGTATTTACACCGCTGAACGACCTTAGAGTTGTTGCTCAGTATACTTCACAACTGATAAAAAAGGATGGATATCAAGGGGGCGACCAGAAAACAAAACCTTTTGAACTTTCTATCAATTATGACCAAATAAACTATGGTATTACTTGGAAAGGTGATTTCAATGAACACAGAAAAAAATCGGGAAACATCCACAAGTAATTGCAGAACCATTAAATATGATTGATGGTCAATTACATTTAGATTTTGATAA
>ERZ772926.807-NODE-807-length-16542-cov-5.043610_pt1 | contig 16542 bp, 11 predicted proteins | sample MGYA00511136_ERZ772926 | MGnify/ENA primary metagenome ERZ772926 (study PRJEB29015, sample SAMEA2737917) | human oral metagenome | biome: human oral; feature: human-associated habitat; material: dental | place: China | collected 2153 ... | reverse complement strand
CCGTCGAAAGAGAGCGTGTATGTGCGCGAGATGCTGGCGGATTTTGGTATCTTGCAATCGGACGGCAGTTTCAGGGAAACCGATTTGGTTTACGCGCCCGAGTCGCGCCTTTGGTATCAGGATAAATGGCAAGAACACTTGTTGCCGAAAGAAGATACGGATTCCAAACGTTTTTTTGATTTAATCGGTCGTCTGAAACAGGCTTACGGCAGCGACGGCAAAAAGATTTTCGCCATTCCAATTGCCTTGTCATCGGCAGACGAAACGTGGCGCAAACTTGATAGCCTGACGTTCAAACAATGGCTTGCGCAAGAGGGCTACACCTCGCCCGAACTCTTGTGGTATCTCGATTACTGCTGCCGCGACGATTACGGGCAGGGCATAGCGCAAGTATCCGCCTTTGCCGGACTGCATTACTTCGCCGCCCGCAACAGCGTGGAAACCGTCCTTACCTGGCCCGAAGGTTTGGCGCATCTTTCTGAAAACCTGCGCCGCCATGCCGGTTTGCAGGAAGGTTGGCAACGGTCGTCTGAAAACCGCATCCGCTTCGACAAACCCGCTTCCGTCAACGCATCCGCCGTCAAAATCAAACCCCTTTCAGACGACCGTATCGAAGTTTGGCTGCGCGACAATTCAAGCGGCGAAACCGTCGCCCTGACCGCGCAACACGTTATCTCCGCCATGCCGTTGATGGTCGCCGCCCGCATCGTCGAAAATCCCGCGCAATACGGTTTGAACATTCCCGAATACGCCCCGTGGTTGGTCGCCAATTTCGAGTTGCACAGCTTCCCGAAAGAAAAAAACAACAGCGAAACCGCATGGGATAATGTCATCTACGGCAGCCAAGGACTCGGCTATGTCGTCGCCACCAACCAGCTCATCCGCCTCTTCTTCTGGAATATTGTGTTCAACGCATACCTGTTTGCGGTAAAGACTCACCTTCTTAGGACCTGCACCCACGTATCCATAGTCTGCATCAGCCATCTCACCGGGTCCGTTTACGATGCAGCCCATGATTCCTACCTTCAGTCCTGTCATGCCCTTGGTAGCTTCTTTGATACGGGCAATCGTCGTGCGGAGGTCGTAGAGCGTACGTCCACAGCCTGGACAAGAGATGTATTCTGTCTTCACCATACGCAAGCGACCTGCTTGAAGAATAGCGAAGGCGGTCTGCTCAACATCCTCTTGTGAGAGGTTGCCATGGTTCATCAGCCAAATACCATCGGTAAGTCCGTCCATCATCAGTGCACCCATATCTGCTGCAGCCTCTAATTGGAACCTTTCTTTAGCCGTAGTTGTCTCTGCCCGTTGGCTGTTATTGCTTTCTTCCTTTTCTTCAGTTGTCGAATGCTGATACATCTGTGCGAAGATAATAGGGTTCTTTACCCCTGCTATCATCAATTGATGTGCCAATGCACGCTGGTCGCCGAGGCGATTCTGATGACTTGTCATACAAACCACTACCACCTCTGGATGTGCTTTCAGACAAGCAAGGAACTCCTCTGATGGTGTACCATACTTCAAGACGAGGAACTTAACATCAGTGTTTATTGCACTAATGAAAGGCATTCCCGTCACTGGGAAGATAGGATAGACGTTCTCTAAGGACTGCTTACCACTGTTGGCAAGGTCCATATAGGCGTCATAATCAAGGATATACTTTTGTTTCTTGCCTAATTTCTCAGGCAATTCACCCTGTACATAGATATAGTCGGGCTTTGGTAGCTCTGGTGATGACACCTCGGCACTTGCTTGGTCAGCCTTTCGAGTGGCAATAACAACAGGAACATTCTCGCCACCGATGTTGCCTGCAGCCACTGTCTCACGTCGGTTAGGATGGAGATAATCAAAGCCATCATACTGTTCAGCAGGGATGAGGAGATGTTTCTCGTGTCGACGGATATACCATGTAAGGTGTTTAGCCACTGGAATCTCGCACTCTGGCTCTTCACTCAACGACACACGGATTGTGTCACCAAGTCCATCAGCGAGTAAAGCTCCAATACCTACGGCACTCTTAATACGTCCGTCTTCACCTTCACCCGCCTCGGTAACACCAAGATGGAGTGGATACTGCATACCTTCCTTGTCCATCTCAGCCACAAGGAGTCGTACTGAACGAACCATCACAACTGTATTAGATGACTTAATAGAGATGACAATGTCATGGAAGTCGTACTTGCGGAAGATGCGGAGGAACTCCATACAGCTTTCTACAATACCTTCTGGTGTATCACCATAACGGTTGCGAATACGGTCAGAGAGGCTACCATGGTTTACACCGATACGTACAGCAGTGTGGTTCTCCTTACAGATATTGATGAAAGGAATCAATCTATCCTCAATCTTCTGTAGCTCCTGAGCATATTCCTCATCGGTGTACTCTAACTTTTTGAACGTACGAGCAGGGTCGACATAGTTACCCGGATTGATACGAACTTTTTCTGCATAGAGTGCAGCCACGTCTGCCACGTTCGCATTGAAGTGAACGTCTGCACAGAGCGGAGCCATATAATTATCTGCACGCAGTTGTGCATTGATATTCTTTAAGTTCTCAGCCTCACGCTTTCCTTGCGTTGTAAGGCGTACAAGTTCTCCTCCTGCATCAATAATACGCTTAGCTTGTGCAACGCTTCCTTCGGTATCATCCGTGGAAGTAGTTGTCATTGATTGTATGCGTACAGGGTTCTCTCCACCGATGTTGAGTGATCCAACATGGGTGACAGAGGTTTTCCTTCTTTCAAAGTTGAATAAATCAATCATTGTTCTATTTATATAATCGAGGTGTCTTCCAAAGCCCTTTTGGTATGATGAATGACTGCCCCAAGTCCCTCTGTGAGAGGGGATATAGTAAGAGGTAATAAGTGGTAACGACCTTTATGTTAATTATTTCCGATAGTTACTCTCCTCGTTCGGAGAGGTTGGGAAAGTCTTAGCACTTAAACTTATAATCCTTCAGCTCAGACAACTCCTTGTTAGCCTTCTCTATCTTCTTTCCTAATGAAGCCTTCCAGTTGTCAATCTTCTTTGCAATAGCCTCATCACCGATTGCAATCATCTCAGCAGCAAGGATGGCAGCATTCTGTGCACCATTGACGCCAACAGTAGCAACTGGAATGCCGGGAGGCATCTGAACGATAGAAAGTAAGGCATCAAGTCCGTCGAGCATACCCTTAATTGGCACGCCAATGACTGGAAGTGGTGTCGAAGCAGCGATAACTCCGGGTAGAGCAGCAGCCATACCAGCAGCAGCAATGATTACCTTCACGCCACGACCTTTTGCTTCTTTCGCAAAAGTCTCTACTGCATCAGGTGTACGATGAGCTGAAAGTGCATTCACTTCAAAAGGAATCTCTTGCTCTTCCAACCACTTACAAGCTTTTTCCATTACGGGTAAATCGCTTGTTGATCCCATGATAATACTAACTAATGGCTTCATATTCTTAATGTATTAAGTTTATTTTCTTTGTTTGTTTTATGTGTATTTATTCTTAAGACAGATGTAATTTCCTGTCAGTTTATTCTTTATTCTTTGGCAATCAGTGTACTTTTCTACTGCTATTGATTCTATACAACGATGATTGTAATGAATGAACAGATGATACCTAAGAAGAAACCCGATGCCACTTGCTCCAATGAATGTTGCCTGAGAATCATTCTACTGCTGCCTACCATACCCGAAACGATGAGCGTAAGACAAAGCCACCACATCGGATTGAAGTTGAATAGCAGCGAAAAGGCAAGCAGAGAACCCGTCACACCACCGATAGCTGCCGTATGTGTTGATATCTTCCACCACACATTGATGATAGCACATAGAATCTGTATCACCAATGCCACCATAAGGATTGATGTTAGCATGTGAGGCAGGTGCAGGATATTCATGATATAGAAGCACGTGAAGTAGCAAAGAATAGAAATCACGTAGGGAACCATTCTTCGCTCTCGCTGCCCTAACTGGATGGGTGTCCAGCCGTGGTATTGACGGTAAAGATGGATGAGCAGAGTAGGAATAAGGACGGTGAAAGCATAAACCAAAAAGACATAAGACAGCTTCGCCTGCCATGGGAACATACTAAGATAGCTAAAAGTAAAGATAGCTAATATGCCCACAACTGGTAAATAGAATGGTGTGAGTATCATACTCACGACCCTTGCTGTTAATATAATGTTCTTTTCGTTCATACTTTAACACCTAACATTCACCACCCATCACCCATCACCATCACTCCTTTCTCAGTCTTGCAACAGGCAATCCGAGTTGTTCGCGATACTTAGCAACGGTGCGGCGGGCTATTGGGAAGCCCTTTTCTTTCATCACCTTTGCAAGCGCATCATCACTGAGAGGTTTACGCTTATCTTCTTTGTCGATTACTTCCTTAAGTGCCAACTTGATTTTACGAGTAGACATTTCCTCTCCATCCTCCGTTGTGTAGCTATCAGTAAAGAAGAAACGCAGTGGAAATGTACCCCAACGTGTCTGTGCATACTTGATGTTACTCACACGTGATATGGTAGAGATGTCCAAGCCTGTGCGGTCGGCAATATCTTTGAGAATCATTGGTTTGAGGTCAGCCTCATCTCCATCTTGGAAGAACTTTCGCTGAATGTCAATGATAGCCTTCATCGTCACCTGCAACGTATGCCGTCTTTGCTTTACCGCTTCGATAAAGCCTTGCGCCTTGTCTACCTTTTCTTTGGCATAAAGCAACGCCTCCTTCTCCTGTCGGTTCATACCAGCTTTGTTGTTGCGGTAGGTCTCCAGCATGTCATTAAAGGTCTGTGAGACGTGCAACTCTGGTAGGTTACCATGGTTTAAGGTGAAAGTCACCGTACCATCATCCTCCGTGTCAACGATAAAGTCGGGTGTTATCTGTTGTAAGTTACGACCTTGTGTCTCACCCATTGACGATCCCGGCTTCGGATTTAGCTTACGAATCTCACGCTGAAGCGCCTCTACTTGAAGGTCAGATAGTGAGAGTGCGTTTTGAATCTTGTCCCAATGCTTTTTTGTGAAAGCTTCAAAATAATTAGTAAGGATGGTGCGGATATACTTATACAGATGTCTGTCACGCTCCCATTCTCCATTCTCAACCTTACGGTCTATCTGCAACAAGAGACATTCTTGCAAGTCTCTTGCACCGATACCAGCTGGGTCAAAGTCCTGCAGAATCTTCAACACCTCTTCCAGTTCCTTTGTAGATGCATCTATCCCATAGTAGATAGCCAACTCATCGCTGATACTATCGAGGTCTTTCCGCAAGAGTCCGTCATCATCTAAACTACCGATAAGATACTCCAAGATACTCTTCTGCCTTTCAGTAAGCTCTCTTTCTCCCACCTGCTCATTGAGTTTATCAATGAAAGAAGTTGTGTCTCCATACACAATCTCCTCATATTCAGCATTATTTCGTTGCTGTCTTGAATCGTATGTAGGAAGATCATCATCCGAACGCATACGCTCTAATGCCGAGTCGAGGGCATCTTGTCGCTCTTCTCGTTCCTGCAGCGTGTCGAAATCATCGTCTTCTGAATGCTCTACAGTATCGTTGTTATCAATGCTATCGGTCTCCTCCCCGTCTGCTTCTAATGCGGGATTATCGTCGAGTTCGGCATTGACACTTTCCTCTAATTCTGTCAGTGGCATCTCCAACAACTTTACTTGCAGCATCTGCTGTTGTGAGAGCCGCTGTACCTGTTGTTGTTTCTGTGTCTGAATTTGTACTTGTTCCTGTGCCATTGTTTACCTGAATTGTGCTACAAAAGTACTAAAAAAACAAGTATAATCAAGTGAAATATTCCTTTAATTGTGCTGCAAGGGCAGAAAGTTTCTCTGGGTTATCATTTCCATAGCGGTTCCATACCTCTTGACAGGGCATTAATAAGGGCGATATCAGAAGGTCGTCACGGTTCAGATAGGGGTCGCAGAATTGGAACACATCCATCACTTCGACAACCATTTGTGGCTTTATCTTCATCAACTTAGCAAGGTCTATCACCTCTGGAGTCTCCGCTACCATCGTAATTGGCGTGAGGCGGAAATAGAGGTCGAGAATCATGATGAGCATAAAAGGCTTTAGCTCCGGAAAACCCTCCACTGGAAGAAAGTCATGCTCAAAGGTTTCGCGCACCTTTACACCATTGTAGAACTCTCTCGGTTGACCAAATCCCTTCATCGAACGTAGTTTCTTTACGTCCTTGTTCAGCTTCCTTGTGTTCTCTCCGTACGTCTCCCAAATCAGTTTAATGATAGGCGTGTCACGGTGGCGCAGCTTAAAAAGCTGTTCATAGAGGTTCTTTGGCGGTATGTGTAGTTCCAAACTGAGGTCTACCAATGCACGTGAATACATCGGTTTCATTCCCTCTGGCTTTTTAAGGTAAAGCTGTAGGAGTAGCAGCCAGTAGTCGTCAGACCATAAAGGATGTGTTGCCATAATCGTAAATTCCCATCCCCTACCCCTCTCTTTCTTCAAAGATTAAAAGTGAAAAACTTAGGTGTAGGAGTGTATCTGTTTGTCTTTCGCAAAGATACTCCTTTTTATTATAATGGCAAAAGAAAGTGACAGAAAGTTAACGAGTTAACGGGTTTACGAGTTGACAAGTTGTTTGTGGCATATAAATAGGCTCGAGTGTATTTGTTTATACGCATAAATACGTTCTTAGTAGGGCATAAAACAGGAATGTTAAGCTACTGTTTTATTTACAAATTTCCCTCTTAGATGAATCATTAAACTACGGTTTCTAAATTATTTTCATGAAGAAAAATATTTTTCTTCACGTAAAAAAATATTTCTTTTCACGTAAATAAATATTTTTCTTCATGAAAATAATTCGCTTTTGATAAGTAGCTTGACTCTCAAAAAAGGGTTTATCTAATGATTTTCTATGCTAAAATGGGTGATTAAAAACCATTCTTTGGACTTAAATTTACGACGTTCGCTAAGCCACATAACGCATATTATGCAGTCCTGACTCTCTGTTTTTACTTCTTTCCTCCGCCCACTAAGTCATCATTCTGAATGCTTCGTTCTGCCTTCTTGACACTTGCTCTCAGCTTACCAAAGTTCCATGAAAGACGGATTCCAAAGCGTTTAGATTTCATAACAGCACGTTCATAACCAGTATAATCGCCTTGAACAATACGATAAGTACTTGATCTTTCTTTGATGAAAGGCGATTCTGCTGACAAAGATACTGTCAGCTTGTCTTTAAGGAAGCAACGTGTCAAGGTGAAATCATAGTAGAACCAATGCCCCTCAATGGCATACGGATCATAAATTCGGTTGCCATATTCACCTCCAATACTGGTTGTCAACGTTAATTCCCAAGGTATTTTCTGCTCCCAATTAAAGTAGATACCACCACCGCATCCGCTGTTCTTGAGATAAGGTGTGGGCAAGGTGATTCGGGCATAACGCATGTCAGCGTTGAGTGTAAACGATGTTCCGGTGAAAGGAGTCCATTCTGTGTAGGATGAAATACCAAAGACTTTGCTTTTCAGTATGTTCTGATACGTATAGACATTTTTGTGGTTCTGCTCATACATGATGTGAGCGATACCATTGTTGGTAAATGAATAATAGGGATTAAGTTGCAATGTGAATTTTGGTGCAACCAGCATATATGCAAGTTGTAGCTTTTGGTTACGGCTGCTTCCTAAGTTTGCATTACCAAAGGATTCTGTTGTTGGCGTACTGATTACGGCTGGATTAAGATAGTTGATGCCGGGTCTGTTGATGCTGGTGCTATAGCTTAATTTCAGCGTTTGTCCATCACGGATTTTGTATTGTAGGCTTGCTGATGGTACCCAGTCATTGAGATTAGTGTGGAAATCAGCATTACCTCCATCGGGATAGGATGCTTTCATGTGGGTAAATTCATATCTCAAACCTGCACGGGCAGCCCATTTACCAGTGGTGAGGATATATGACAGGTAAGCAGCTGCTACTTGTGCGTTATGCTTGAACTTGCTTTCCATGTCAGGAGTAGTCCCTTGATAGTCCATTAATGACGTACTATTGTTATTTCGAAGGATATATTTTGTTCCACTTTCTATCTTATGGTGTTTTCCAAAGGGTCGTACATAGTCAATCTGGAAGGTATGTTCCGTGAAGCGTTCACGGGTGTTCCGGTCGTAACTTGTATAGCTGACAGGGAAGTTTACCATATTGCTATATGCCTGACGGAATGTAGTGTGCGATCGTGTGGCAGCCAGCATATAAGAGAGTGTAAGCACTTCTCCATCTAAATGGGTCTTGTGTTGATAGTCAAAACGTCCTCTAAGATTAACATATGAGTAGCCCGGTGTGGTCATATCATTATTGAATTTGTAAATCAGTTGGTTATTCTTGTCCCACCGTTCATTCGTGCTCTGTGTGTTAGCATCGACTTTATAGCCGAAGAAATTGGTTGATGCGGTCATCAGGTTGAGTGAGTCAATCTCGTAACTGGCATTGATATTGCCGAAATGTATTGTTGCCCCCGTGCTGTTTTTACCATATTCATGCGTGTGTTCGCCAGTCTTAACGTAGTTGTAGGCTTCCTCTCTATAATTTTCTGTCTGTTTCTTGTTCTGATCTGCATAGTTATAATTGACGGATGTCGTAAGCTTTCCCACCTTTGTTGTTAGATAAGTACCAAGCCTTACAGAGCCATGAGTATTGACATCAGAGTTCACATTGCCTGATACTCCTTGTAGTTTAGTATTGCTCATCATGACGATGTTGAGGATAGCTGTAGTCCCTTCAGCATCATACTTGGCACCGGGATCAGTGATAACCTCAATCCTTTTGATGGTAGAAGCAGGTATTGCCTTGAGAATGTCCTTAAGGTTCTGCCCTGAAAGACTTGGGTCAGGATGTCCGTTCCTATACACCTTAAAACTTGTAGAGCCTTGAACCCTGATGTTTTCTTGTCCGTCAACGGTGACAAGGGGTATTTTCTTGAGTATTTCTAAGGTTGTTTTCGTCTGTGCAGTCTTGTCATGCTGCACGTCATACGTTAGCTTGTCAATATCATTCTTGATAAGCTGACGTCTTTGTGTTACGACGACTTCTTCCAACTTCTGTGTCTTTGTGGAGTCTGTTTTGGTTGTGTTCTGGGCTGGCAGGGCTGTTGCCGAGAGGCAGGCAGTGAGTAATAGTATTAATTTATTCCACATAGTCAAAGCGTTAAGTTTATAGTTATCAATATGATGCAAAGATACTTTTTTCCTTATAAACTTCAATTAATTTTGAACGTTTTTTTACTTTCTTGTCCTTATATCCCATATTTTAATCCTTTTTATTGCTTTTTCTCTATTAATATGCAAGAAGATTACAATGCAGAAATGCGCATAGTGTTCGGTTAGAAAGCAGATTGTTAAACAGAATGAATCCTCTTTTAATGTATTGATTAATAGGGATTTGATAAGATTTTGTCTATATCTGTTTGTCAATAGAGCCTTACCAATGGTTTAATGTAACAACAAATCGCCCTCTTTCTACCCTTAACTACTGACGTATTGAGGCTTAGCACAAGTGGTGTTAAGGCTCCGCACCAATGGTGCGAACGCTTCGCACGCATGGTGCGGAGGAGTGAAAGTTATGCAATATGCTGTTGAGATAAGAGCAGTTTATTGTTATAAAGGAGTTATCCTACCCTAACTAAACAAAGTTTATTATACTATTTCGTTCTATAATTCCCATCGAAACGAAGTGTTTTACGGAAACTTTTTGTAAATTTGCACATTAGTTATAATAGAAATAAGAATGGAATACAACTTCATAGACATTGAGAAGAAATGGCAACAGAAGTGGGTTGAGAATAAGACCTACAAAGTTGTTGAAGACGAGAACAAGCAGAAGTTCTATGTACTTAATATGTTCCCTTATCCATCAGGAGCCGGACTGCACGTCGGACACCCATTGGGTTACATTGCAAGTGACATCTATGCACGCTATAAGCGACTGAAGGGTTTCAACGTGTTGAACCCTATGGGATATGATGCTTACGGACTTCCTGCTGAGCAGTATGCCATTCAGACGGGGCAGCACCCACAGCTGACAACCGATACAAACATAGCTCGTTACCGTGAGCAGTTGGATAAGATAGGTTTCAGTTTCGACTGGGATCGTGAGGTGCGTACCTGTGATCCACGTTATTATCACTGGACACAGTGGGCTTTTGAGCGTATGTTCGGGTCATATTATGACTATACGCTGCAGAAGGCAATGCCTATTGAGGACCTTGTTCGCCACTTTGAGGAAGAGGGAACACTGAACCTTAATATCGCACAGAGCGAAGAACTGATCTTCTCAGCACGTGATTGGTCGAGCATGGACGAGCAGGAACAGCAGGAGAAGTTGATGAACTATCGTATAGCTTACCTCGGTGAGACAATGGTAAACTGGTGTCCGGGACTCGGAACAGTGCTTGCCAATGACGAGGTTGTCAATGGAGTGAGTGAGCGTGGAGGCTATCCTGTCGTACAGAAGTTGATGAAGCAGTGGTGTCTTCGTGTGTCTGCTTATTCACAGCGATTGCTTGATGGATTGGAGACAGTCAACTGGTCTGACTCTATCAAGGAGACACAGAAGAACTGGATTGGGCGTTCTGAGGGTACAGAAGTTGAATTCAAATATCAGACTCCAGTAGCAGGTGGAGGTCAGAAAGAGGGTCATTTCACTATCTTTACAACGCGTGCTGACACGATGTTTGGTGTTAGCTTCATGGTATTGGCACCAGAGTCAGAACTCGTTGCAGAGCTTACTTCAGAGGCTCAGAAGGCTGAGGTAGAGGAGTATTTGGCGTATGTAAAGAAGCGCACAGAGTTAGAGCGTATGTCAGACCGTAAGGTGACAGGTGTCTTCTCAGGCTCATACGGTATCAATCCATTCACTGGTGAGCAGATTCCTATTTGGATTTCAGAGTACGTTTTAGCTGGATATGGAACAGGAGCGATTATGGCTGTACCTGCTCACGACAGTCGTGACTATGCCTTTGCAAAGCATTTCAACCTCCCAATCATCCCATTGATTGAGGGTGCTGACGTCTCAGAAGAGAGCTTTGATGCAAAGGAAGGAATCGTAACTAACTCTCCTGCGGAAGGAAAAGAGAGCATGGACGGTTTCTCTCTCAATGGTCTTACGGTGAAGGAGGCTATTGCCAAGACAAAGCAGTTTGTTACTGAGAAGGGTATCGGTCGTGTGAAGGTTAACTATCGTCTGCGTGATGCTATCTTCTCACGCCAGCGTTATTGGGGAGAACCATTCCCAGTCTATTACAAGCAGGGAATGCCTTACATGATTCCAGAGGAGTGTTTGCCACTTGAATTGCCTGAAATCGATAAGTACGAACCAACAGAAAGTGGCGAACCACCATTGGGTCGTGCAAAGGTTTGGGCTTGGAACGAGGCAGAACGTAAGGTTGTTGAGAAGTCATTGGTTGACGATAAGACTGTATTCCCATTGGAGTTGAACACGATGCCGGGCTTCGCAGGTAGCTCAGCATACTATCTTCGCTATATGGACCCAAACAATGACGAAGCACTGGTGGGCAAAAAGGCAGACGAGTATTGGCAGAATGTAGACCTTTACGTCGGTGGTACCGAACATGCAACAGGTCACTTGATTTACAGTCGTTTCTGGAATAAGTTCCTCTTCGACTGTGGTTGCAGCTGTAAAGAGGAACCATACGAGAAGTTGGTGAACCAAGGAATGATTCAAGGGCGCTCTAACTTCGTTTATCGTATCAACTCTGACGACCACTCAAAGGCGCCAGTCTTTGTCAGTTTGGGTCAGAAAGACAAGTATGAAACTACTCCTATCCATGTTGATGTCAACATTGTTCATGCTGATGTACTCGATATTGAGGCTTTCAAGGCGTGGCGCCCAGAGTATAACAATGCTGAATTTATCTTCGAGGATGGCACATCATCATCAGAAGGCATCAACACCCAGCACCCAACATCCCCCACCTACAAGTGTGGTTGGGCAGTAGAGAAGATGTCAAAGTCTATGTTCAACGTTGTCAATCCAGATGTTATTGTTGAGCAGTATGGTGCAGATACCCTCCGTCTTTACGAAATGTTCTTAGGTCCTGTAGAGGCAAGTAAGCCTTGGGATACGAACGGTATCGATGGCTGTTTCCGTTTCTTGAAGAAGTTCTGGAAGCTTTATCAGCAGGAACTTAACGATAATGAGCCTTCAAAGGATTCACTGAAGAGCGTTCACAAGCTCATCAAGAAGGTGACAGGAGATATTGAGCAGTTCTCTTACAACACAGCTATTTCAGCGTTTATGATTTGCGTTAATGAGCTTGGACAGCAGAAGTGTGCTAATCGTGAACTATTGAAGAAGATGGTTATTGTCATCGCTCCATTCGCACCTCACATGGCAGAAGAGCTGTGGGAGCAGTTGGGTGGTGAGACAAAGAGTGTCTTCGATGTTGAATGGCCAGTATGGGATGAGTCTTATCTCGTAGAGAATGAGGTTCAGCTGACTGTATCTTTCAATGGTAAGGCACGTTTCCAGATGACTTTCCCAGCTGATGCAACAAAGGAAGACATCGAGAAGAGCGCATTAGAAGACGAACGAAGTCAGCACTATATCGACGGTAAAACAATCCTAAAGATTATCGTTGTGCCGAAGAAGATTATCAACATCGTTTGCAAATAACTATTTAAAAATAACAGAAGAGGCTGTATGGAAACAAGGCTTCATGCTTCGTTTCTTTCGCAGTGGTAACTATCTATGGAAATGATGTCCGTGTGTAAGTACACGTTACGGTCGTGTTTCGATACATCCTCTTCCTTTTAATCATTTGAGAGCCTATGACTATTGATCAGCAACTCATCCGATCTGAAGCCAAAGATTACTTTTTCTTAACCGTTGGCTTGATTATCTATGCTGCAGCCTTCACAGTTTTTCTAATGCCTTACGAGATTGTAACGGGTGGAGTGACGGGTATGTCGGCTGTAATCTACTATGCTACGGGTTTTAAGATTCAGAATACCTATATGATTATCAACATATCGTTGTTGATAGTCGCTCTGAAGATATTGGGCTTTAAGTTCCTGATGAAGACCATCTATGCCATCTTTGCCCTTTATTTCCTGTTGATATTTGCACAGGATTTAATGCCAAGAGATGCAAATGGAGAGTTTGTGAAGATGCTTGGTGAGGGACAGGACTTTATGTCGTTGATTATAGGCTGTAGTCTTACGGGTACGGGATTGGCTATCGTCTTCCTGAATAATGGAAGTACAGGTGGTACGGATATCATTGCAGCCTGTGTCAATAAGTATCACGATATCTCGTTAGGACAAGTCTTAATGGGCGTTGACATCTTGATTGTGGGTAGCTGTTTGTTCTTCCCTCAGTTTGGTGATATCATGGAACGCTTGCATAAGATGGTCTTTGGTTACTGTACGATGTTCATTGAGTGTTTTATGTTAGATCACGTGATGAATATGAGACGCGAGTCAGTACAGTTCATGATCTTCTCTTGGAAACATGAGGAAATAGCCAATGCTATTGTTGAAGAGACCGACCATGCACTAACTATTCTTGATGGACACGGCTGGTACACGGGCAATGAGATGAAAGTTATCTGCTTGTTAGCTAAGCGTAACGAGAGTAAGACTATCTTCCGCATCATTAAGATGGTTGACCCAACAGCTTTTGTAAGCCAAAGTTCGGTGATTGGTGTCTATGGTGAAGGCTTTGATCAGATAAAGATTAAGGCTAAAAAGGAAATGAAAAAGCAGGAAAAGAAGTTAGCGGAAGCCATGAATATGCCTGCGAATGAAAAGCAATAAATATGCTGAAGAGCTGTGTTCCAGCTACTAATTTGAAGGGATGCACGGCTCGTGTGTTCACTGGCGATAAGCTTTTAAGGACATACGAACCGTGCGTTCTTGTTGTTAGAGTAAGACTTGGAACTTTCATACATAACTTTTTCAGTGTTCTTAAAGCATTTTATAGAGATGAAAATAGTATTTGCAACAAATAATAAACATAAGCTTGAGGAGATAAAAGATATTCTCGGAAAGGACTTTGAAATCGTGTCTTTGGCTGAGATAGGCTGTCATGAGGATATTCCTGAGACTGGGGCAACCTTGCAGGAGAATGCACGTCAGAAGTCTACTTATGTCGTTGAACACTACAATCAGAACTGTTTTGCTGACGATACAGGACTTGAAGTGGAGGCACTCGGTGGTGAACCCGGCGTGCGTTCGGCACGTTATGCGGAGGGAACTGACCACGATAGCGAGGCTAATATGCGTAAGCTGTTGGCAAACTTAGAAGGTCAAAGCAATCGCAAGGCTTGTTTCCGTACGGTTATCTCCCTTATCATTGATGGTGTAGAACACCAGTTTGAGGGTAAGGTAGAGGGTAGAATCGCTACGGAGAAGCATGGTACTGAAGGCTTCGGATATGACCCTATCTTCATTCCAGAGGGCTCTGACAAGAGCTTTGCAGAGTTAGGTGAGGAAGTAAAGAACCAGATTTCCCATCGTGCAAGGGCTGTGAAGAAGTTAGCGGAACACTTGGGAAAGGTAAAAACATTAAACGAATAAAAAGGAAATAAGCCCACTTTGAAAGGTGAAAGGGTATAAAGTAAAACGCTAAAAAGCCTCTTTGGGAATTTGATAATTACCCTTTCCCGAATTATTTTCATGAAAATAAATATTTCTTCTCACGTAAAAAAATATTTCTTTTCACATAAAAAAGAATTTATTTTCATGAAAATAATTCGTAGGAGGGACTTTCTTATACTACTTGAAAGCTAATATAAATGCTGAAAATGCCTGTGTTAATCAGCTTGATAGGTATAATTCCAAAGCTTAATAGTGTACTTGTTATCTGTTTGATATGAGAAAATAATCATTTAATATCTGCTATGTTGTCTATTCTTCTTCCTGTTTATAACTGCAGTTGTGTAGCTTTGGTGACAGAGTTACAGCGGCAGTGCGTGGAATGTGGTACTGAATTTGAGATTATTGTAGCAGATGATGGCTCTTTGTCAAGCTCCGATAGTGTGTTATCACCCCCCGATAGCATAGCTGCCAGCCCTCTCCTCCCCTGCCCTTCCGCTGCTGTTAGGTCCCGTGCTACGAGGCACAGCCTCGTAGAAGAGAACCGAGCAATAGCGAACCTACCCCATGTCTGCTATATTATCAGGGAAAAGAACGTAGGTCGTTCGGCTATTCGTAACTTCCTTGTATCGCAGGCTAAGGGTGATAAACTGCTTTTTATTGATGGCGATTTGTCGTTGGATAACCCTTCCTTCATCTGCAACTATCTACAGGCAGAAGGAGATGTTGTAGTGGGAGGAATAGCCATTGGGGGAAATCCTGACCAATGGAAAGGCAACCTTAGATACCGTTATGAGCGGCAATGTGAAGCAATTAATACTGTTGAGAGCCGTCAAAGTCAGCCTTATCAGCATTTAGCAACAAATCTACTTGTACGCCGTTCGGTCTTAGGAGAACAACCTTACGATGAGAAGATTAGCCATTATGGCTATGAAGATGTACTCTTAGGCAAACGGTTACAGCAGCAACAAGTTGTTGTAAAGCATATAGATAACCCCGTACTTTTCTGTGATTTCGAGGATAACGCAAGCTATCTCGCTAAGACAGAAGAAGCTTTGCGCACGCTATTTGCCTTCAGAAAGGAGTTGAAAGGCTACTCTCGTCTACTTGATAAAGCCGAACAGATTGAGCGTTTACACCTCTCTCCTCTTTTCGTAACAGCTTATAAGCTATTTAATGAGCCTATAAAGAATTGCCTCTTAGGCAATAAACCGAACGTTTTTTGGTTTAATATCTATAAACTGTTGTATTATTTACATTACACAAAGAACGCTATATGACAATTAAAAGATATTTCCTATCGCTTATTCTATTCTTTTCTCTTGTTGTAACTGCCTTTGCTGGCGGTGTTGGAACATGGAAGAATTATCTTGCTTACAGTGATGTACAATGGGTTGAAGAAGGAGGTAACAAGTTGTATGTACTTGCTTCCAATAGCCTTTATACCTATAACAAGAACGACCAGAGTATAAAGACCTACGATAAAGTTAATGGTTTGAGCGATTCGGATATCCGTTTCATTGCTTGGAATAAGACAGCTCGTCGGTTGGTTATCCTCTATTCGAATAATAATATCGACTTGTTGGACGATAGAGGGAATGTTACGAATGTGCCAGATTACTATTTAAAGACAACAATGGCAGATAAAACAGTCAATGGTCTTGATATGTCTGGTGTTTATTGTTACCTCTCAACAGGTTTCGGACTTGTCAAACTTAATGTTGCTAAAGCAGAGATAAGCGATAGTTATAACCTTTCTTTCCCAGTTAATTACAGCTATATTGAGAATGGTTATATCTATGCTGCCAGCCAAAGTAACGGACTATATCGTGCTGCGTTATCTGCTAATCTCCTCGATAGAAACAATTGGACGAGCGTTGGAACTTATGTAGAGCGTCCAAGAACAGCCGATGCAGCGCTATTGGCACAGGCTAAAACGCTTAATCCTGGCGGTCCAAAACGCA
>ERZ772926.806-NODE-806-length-16549-cov-6.974415_pt1 | contig 16549 bp, 14 predicted proteins | sample MGYA00511136_ERZ772926 | MGnify/ENA primary metagenome ERZ772926 (study PRJEB29015, sample SAMEA2737917) | human oral metagenome | biome: human oral; feature: human-associated habitat; material: dental | place: China | collected 2153 ... | reverse complement strand
CTGCTCGCGCACATGGTGGTAGGTATAAAACTTGACGTCTTGATTCAGCGCCACCGCCTCAAAATCACCAGCCGACACGCTAACTTCGTAACCGATGCCGTGAACATCAACCACGACACTGCCCGCGCCAAACTTTTCAGCGATCGCACCAGAAAGATGAGCGATCAAGGATTTTGTCCTCCGCCGCCATTATTATCGCCACTGCCGCCTGGCGGTGGATTTGTTTGGCCGCCGCCATTATTATTACCGCCGCCTGGATTACTCGGATTATTAGAACCGCCAGAGTTTCCTGAATCGGAATCGCCGCCGCCCGATGTATCGCCATCGTCGCCAGTAGAAGACCCGGAACTGCTACAACTGCTCGTATTTCTCGAGTGCTTTGTACTGTCAAACTTATCCTCGTCAATAGTCACAACCCTGCGAGCCGTTCTGTCGCAAACAGTTATTTTTTTCTTCTTAGTATCAGCACAATCGCTAGCATTCTTAGAGTGCTTGCCTGCGTCAAACTCATCCTCAAAAATCGACTCCATCTTTTTAGTACCCAGGTTACAAACTTCGATTTTTGGCTTAGTTTGATTACACTTGTGTGTCGGCACGGCGCTACTTAGGAAATACTCCTTATACGTGCCTGGGCTGGAATTATCCGCCAAACCGCCATTACTGCTGCACACGCTGCGCTGCACCACATCGCCCGGCATAGTAAAGCCAGTTTTAACGCCAGATAACAATTGAGTCATCGCGCTGCGCCAAATCGGTGCCGCCGCATCAGCGCCGCCGTGGCTCATAACTGCATTATTATTGTTACCAACCCAAACGCCAATAGCATACTGCGGCGTATAGCCAATCGTCCAAGCGTCTCGATTATCGTTGGTCGTGCCGGTTTTTACTGCTACAGTTTTACCGCTAATAGTTAGACTGGAGCCAAACATACCAGCACGCGCTGCATTGTCGGATAAAATATTTGAAATCAAGTAAGCGCCGCCTTTACTGATCGACTGTTGCTTATTGGATGCTTGCCAGTTGGCGTCTTTGCCGAACTTATCCTTGACTTCAGTAATTAAATTCAGCGATGAATACCGCTCGCCTTGGTTGGCAAAGGCTGCATAGGCATTAGTCATTTCCGTCAGTCGAACTTCCGCCGAACCTAGCGCCAGCGATAAACCATAGTTTTTATTTTCATCAAGCGTAGTAATACCAAGTCTTTTAGCCGCTTGAATCGACCTGCTGATACCGTACTTTTTCATTACTAGCACGCTTGGAATGTTGAGGGAGAAGTTCAGCGCTTTGCGAGTTGTCACGTTGCCGAACCATTGGCGCGTAGCATTATATGGTACATAACCGCCAAAGTCGGTCAGCTTGTCTTCAAAGACTGTCGCCGGCGTAATAACCCCGTCAGCCAAAGCCTGCGAGTAATAGATCGGCTTGAAACTTGAGCCCGGCTGGCGCGGCGTGGTCGCCATATTAACCTTGCCCCAATCAGGATTATTGTAATCGGCACTGCCAACCAGCGCCCGCACTTCGCCAGTTGACGGATCCACCACAACGCCGCTGGCGTTACTGCCGCCAGCCAGATTTATCCGCCTCATTTGCTTGGCAATGCTTTGCTCTAATATTTGCTGCGTCTCCAGGTTCAGCGACGTCTTAACGCGGTATCCAGAACGTATTATTTTCTCATAACCTTTCTTTTCGCCGCCGTACTTATTAATCAGTTCTTTAATAACCATCTCTGTAAAATGCGGCGCGGTTGAATTGGTTTTTTGAGATTTATTATCGGCATACGCCAGCTGCTGCTCCTCGGCTTGCTTTTGCTGATCCTTCGTAATATAGCCCTCGTTTGCCATGCGCTTTAACACTGTTTTTTGCTGCCGCTTAGCTTCAGCAGCATCGCCGCTAACTGGCGAATACAAACTTGGCGCCGGCAATAAGCCAACCAGCATGCTACTCTCCGCTACATTCAAATCTTTCGGCAGTTTACCGAAATAAGCCTTCGCTGCCTCTTCAATACCAAAGGCATTCTCGCCGAAATAAACCGAGTTGAGATACATCGTTAAAATTTGGTCTTTACTATATCTTCGCTCAACAGCAATCGACATAAACAGTTCCTGATACTTGCGCAAGAGACTGTGTTCGTCATTCAGTAAATTATTCTTAACCAGCTGCTGTGTTAATGTCGACCCGCCGCCATGCCGCGTCACTGCCGCCCGAAAAATACTTAATAGATTAAAGCCGCCGTGCTTGTAAAAATCCTTATCCTCGCTAGCTATCAAAGCATGTTTCATATCATCGGAAATCTCGCCAAGCGGCACCATATTGCGCCTATCAACATTGCCGATGCTATAAATCTCCTTGCCAGTATTATCGGTCAGTACGATGCCAGTTTTATTACGATTCATCAGCCGTTCTTGATCGCCGATATCGCGCGCATAATAGAGATAACTGGCAATTGGCACAATCAATAAAAATAGCAGCACCGGCGCCAAACATACTAATATCTTTTTCCGCCGGCTTAAATTCCAAAACCAGAGGCAATGCTTGTGCTGCCGCGGCTGTTTTTTCTGCTTCGATTTTACTCGGCCAATGTTAGCATACCGGCTCATGCGAGTTGTCTGCGGCTTGGCGCTAGAAGATCGTCTAACCATATCTAATATTATATCACGTCAAACGACTCATCGCCGCATGAGTAATTGCTGCCGCCAGCGCATCAGCACAGTCGTCTGGCTTAGGCGCCTCTGTTAGTCCCAAATTCAGCCGCACCATTTCTTGTATTTGTTTTTTATCAGCCTTGCCATAGCCAGTAAGTGTTTGTTTAATTTGCAGCGGCGTATATTCAGCAATTGACATGCCAGCCCGGCGCCCTGTCAGCATCGCCACGCCGCGCGCTTCCGCCACAGAAATTGCCGTCGTCACATTGCGCGCGAAAAACAACTTTTCAATCGACATAACATCAGGTTTCGTCTCGTTAATTATCTCTACTAGCGAATTAAATATTTCCTCCAGCCGCTCGTCAGTCGGCGTATGCGCCGGCGTCGTGATAACTCCCGCTGTTACCATCTTAAATTTATTGCCGCCGCGCCTAAAATCAACGACACCAAACCCTAAAATTCCCGTTCCCGGATCAATACCGATAATTCTCATATTACTTAATTATACTATTTCTGGTTATTTCCCGCGCGATACGAACTTGCGGATTTTTCGTCCAATTTGCGAAACTTCCCAGCGCCATTGCCACGCTCCGTAGCCAACCGCTAGCGAACTAATACCGCCGAACGCCCACCATCCCCAAGTTGCGCCGGCAACTTGCTTAATATTTTCCGGCGCAAACACCGCTGCCGGAGCAGATTTTTTGGCAATTTTCCGGCAGCGGCGCGTTTTTGGATTACGCTCAAAACCTTCTGGACATTCTTTCAAGACATCATCCGCAGACGCAATTTTCTTACAACGGCCAGTCGCCGGGTTGCGGAATTGACCGTCAGGACAAGGCTTCAGAGTCTTAGCGGCAGCTGAGGCAATCGACCGGCACCGACCCGTCGCCTCGCTGCGATAATAACCTTCTTTACACGGCGTAACGGTTTTTGCTACAGCAATTTTCCGGCAACGGCCCGTCTCGGGATGGCGGTATTGGCCAGCCGGACACGGAGCAGGCAGCGCGGCTGGCGCTGGAATTTTATTACACTTGCCCGTAAGTTCATTGCGCACATAACCCGGATTGCAATCGGCGAACTCCTTAAATATATTCTTCCCGCCCGGCGTCGGCGCATAAGTTTTTACCCATTCGCTGCCGATCAAGCTCCACGACGAATTATCCGGCATCAATTCATAGGTAGCCGTATCGATTTTATTTCCAGCAGAGTCAAGTAAATAAACCTCGCCGCGGCTTCTCTTTGACAGCATCAGCTTCGCAGACTTTACGTCAACTTTCAAATATTCGCCCGCCCGCAGTTTAGTGTCGCCAAGCACATAAGACTTTTTCGTACGATTTGTAGCTAACTTACAACCGGAAATACTAGTATCCTGATTCTTAACATTAACTATTTCAATAAACTGCTCGTCCAAATTCGCGCCAATCTCACTCAAGCCCAAGCCGTCGCAGCGATTTAGCGGCGGGTCAGGATTAGCTAGATCTACAACCGGCGGATCAGATTCTTTCGGACAGCTCGGTTTCGTCCGCGGCTCAATCAGCGTATCATCATTCCCGGCCAAGTCATCGGCGTTATCATTACTGTCAACTACGACACCGCCTGTAAAACACCGCCATAAAATTTCCTTATTGCCAGCAGCTACCCTCTTTTCAAAATCCTTCGCTTCCTTGCCCCAGCCAATTGTGTCGGACTTCGTGGCGTTTGGACGCAGCAACCGCACAGCACCGCTTGTCTTTGGTAATACAGACTGCCAATTTGCATCGCTTTTTACATCGTAGCCTTCAGTCGATTTTACATCTTTAATAACCAAGAAACCGCCGGGAGCAATTAATTGCCCATTAGCAAACTCGCTCAATACCCTTACTTTACCGCTGCTGGTAATGTATTTCAGCTTCCATTTAGCCAAGTTTACCGCACGGTTTGACGGATTATATAGTTCAACATATTTATCACTGGCGGGCGACAATCGTATCTTAGAAATAACAATTTCCGACACCGTATCAGCATCATCCTCAGGTAAATCAGCCGGTGTAGTAGTTGGCTTATCGGCGACGGTATTCGCTGGCAGAGTATCTGCATCTCCTTTCTTAAGAGTAGGTGAGCCATTCGGCTGGTGAACTTTTATGCCAGTATCAGGCACTTTCGGCGGCGCAGGTTTATCTTCCCGTGATTCGTCGCTGGGCTTTGGAATTAAGCCAGGTTTATCGTCGACAACTGCTGTATTTTCGACAACAGTATCACCAGACTCAGCCCAGACCGACGGCGACGGCATAACCAGCGCCATAGTTAGTATCATAAGTAGTGTGTATCGCAGATATTTCATGCTCGCCCCTTGCTTATGTTTGACTACCCTTAGTTTAGCGTACTTTTTACCAAAATAAAAACCGCCCCGGAAAATGAGGCGATTTTTTTCTGATATCAATTTTTATTCTGCGGTAATATCAGCATTTGTATGGACATTCACCACATCGTCCAAATCATCCAGTGCGTCAACGACCTTCATTAATTTCTGCGCGGTTTCCGAATCAGCAATCTCAACTGGCGTATTGGCGATGTAGCGCAGCTCGGCATCTTTTACCTTCAAACCCTGCTCGACCAACTGATTTCTGACACTCGCCAAATCTTTCAGCTCGGTGTAAACGATCAGTTCGCCGTCTTCTTCAACCGCATCCTCAGCACCAGCATCCAGCACTTGCAGTAGCAATTCTTCGCCCGTACCCTCCACGGTGACTACTCCCTTGCGGGTAAACTGAAACGCCACACTGCCGGCGTCAGCGATTCGCCCGCCGTTTTTCACCAACGCCGTTTTTACTTCTGGCAAGGTGCGGTTGCGATTGTCAGTCGCTGTTTCAATGATAATGCCAACGCCGCCCGGGCCGTAACCTTCGTAAGTAATTTCTTCCAGCGCCGCTGCATTTTTATCCGCCACGCGGTCAATCGCCCGCTGAATGTTGGCGCTTGGCATGTTGGCAGCTTTGGCTTTTTCAATGGCCATTGCCAAACTTGAATTTAGCGTCGGGTCGGTGCCGCCGCGGGCCGCAATTGCAATTTGATTACCCAACTTCGTGAAAATCGCGCCGCGCTTAGCATCAACAATCGCTTTCTGCCGGTGCGTCGTTGCCCATTTACTATGTCCTGACATACATTTCTCCTACCGTTTATTTGCTATTTCAATCTGTTACTATTATACACTACTCCACGATATTCACCTGAATGAGATCTAATTTCGTCTGTTTCTTCATCCACCACATAGCGCCAATCATCGCCGCATACATCAAACCGCACTGCCACCAAGTGATGTTCACTTCCATCTGCGCCCACTCCAGACCCGCCAGCCAATTGGCCGCCTGAATCATATAACCCAGCAGCCAGGTTGTCGGCAGAGCAATAGCCGCGCCAATCATCGGCACCACCGCCAATATACCCGACGCAAAAGTCAATAACATCGCCAGCGGTACAAACGGCAAGATTAGCATATTAGCAATCAGCGCCACATTACTAACCACACCAAAGCTCATCATCAACAACGGCAGCGTCGCAATCTGCGCCGACAGTGTCTCAACCAGAATTTGTCGAAATGTGCCAGGTTCTTTGTCGCCAAAGAAATATTTGTGCAGCAGCGGTGCCAGAACAATCACGCCAGTGAACGACGCAAAGCTCAATTGCCAGCCCAAATCACCCCAGCCAAATTGCGGATTGATCATCAATGTAATCGCCGCCGAAACTGGCAGCAGTACCAGCGGATGAATCGTCCGGCCATAATACCAGGCTGCCAAACTGAGTCCCGCCACCAACCCAGCCCGCGACATGCTCGGACTCAAACCCGTTACCGCCATGAAGCCAAGGATCATAGTTGCCGCGCTGAGCATTGCCAAATATTTTGAACGCTTAGCAAACAGCCGCCGCGCCAGGCGTACTAAAATTGTCAAATTATAACCACTGGCTACCACGATGTGCGTCAGTCCAGCAATCTTCAAATTATCGCTCAGTTCCGTCGGCATGGCTCGCCGTAGCCCCAACAAAAATCCCAAACCCAGCGCCGACTCGGACTCTGGAATATGCTTGCGCACCCGCTCAGCAAACCAGTCGCGCGCCCCAACCGCCACGTCGCCGGGGACTGGACGCTCGACGCTGCCAATTTTCGCCCGATACATGCTCGCCGAAAAAGCACCAAAACCCGCTGTCAATTTTCCTTGAGCCTGAACGATGTCGCTGCGTTTAATGGGACGCTTGTCAGCCGTCACCACCCATAGTTGTCCTGCTAATTTCTTGCCGTTGATCCGCAAGTCACTCAACCGCAACACTGTTTGCCCCTTTTTATCAATGTCGGGGTCTTCCAAAACACGGCCCTGAATAACCGCGGTTTTACCAATGAGCGAGTCATAAACTTCCAAGCCGGTTCGGCCCATTTCACCGCGCCACAGCCCGACCAAACCGCCAGAAATAATTGCCACAATCATCAGTGCCCGCCACCGCCAGACCAGCGCCGGCACAAACAATACCAGCCCGCCAAATAACGCCAGCATGTTAAACTCGACTGAGCGCGGCAGATGATGAACCGCAATCACGCCAACCGTCAGCCCCAAGCACCACGCCGCCACCAGCCAAGAAATATGCAATTTTTCAGTCAGCCTGCGTATCGCCATATATTTAGTATGGCATACGACCCGAAAAACTAGTACTGTCTACCAGACTTGTACCGACGCAGCATAGACCACATTCAGTCTTCAGAAAGTTTATCTATGAATTCTTCGGGCGGCAACATCCCGTCATATCTCCCTGAATAATTTCTATAGAAAGCTTCATATAACTCGTATACTACACTCTTAGATGGAGACTCACCTCCTGACGGCATCATACCGGGTATATCTGTAATAAACTGCGCAGGTTCAGCCACTGCTTCATCGTACGGATCAATACTATTTATAGCTAAAGCCTGGCTCAATTCGCCCCAGAAATATCCTTGCAGCGAACTTTTCCCGCCGTAAATACGCACCAGTAACTCCTGGACAGACTCTTTTTTAGCGTCAATATAAACTTCTCTAATACCCGCAATAAAATCGCGAAATGCTTCCGCGTACTTTCGGTCAGTTTGTTTAATTTGATCAGTAACCAGCTTATCCGGATCTGTAAGATCATTATCCTCAAGGCCGTGGTTTATACGAAGGTTTCTAGTATCAGAATCCTCTTGAATCTCTTCTACGCCCTTAATAGCAGAAGATCGGCTGTGTCCAAAATGTCTTATTTTAGAGACTATTATTTCTTTATGGTCATTATCAAGATCGCAGTTGTTATGAACATCTCTTCTAATACCCTTCTAATTAGCTCCGGCATGCCAGTAGTTTTATGCCCTTGCCATTCTGCAAAACCATACTCTTCTAAAACTTCATCAGCTTGATCCCAGAATGAATCAAATCGCTGCTGCTGGTCAACCGGCACTCCGCCAATATAATAGACATTGCTTGATTGTCTGTTATCTAGCGATCCTGTTTGCGCGTCCTCGTCAATACACGAGTCAGGTGCTAGTAAGTTAACGGAAAAATCAACTTTTTCCATTTTAGACAGCTCGCAGGAAACCCCTCTCATATATTTCTCAAATAGTCTCCTATCTCGATGGCGACGATAAAGCGAACTTAACCCGCCGCCAATCGCCGAAGCGGCGGTAGCTATAGCCACACTCGTCGGCGTAGTAATATCAAATAAGCCCATCAAACTACCCACCGCGCCCGAAGCAACAGCTGCTTTTATTCCAGTCCAACCCATATCAAGAGGAATGCTTCGCCGGCGTCCTTTTTCTAAAAGTTCGTCGCCGCGTCGCAAAAGCTTATCAATTGTCATATAATTTCTGCTACCGTACACAGTCCCAAACATATTGTCGTGCGGCTCCGGATCCATGCTACGTTTACGACCTATCTGTATATTGTTAGAATATCCGACAACTTCTCCCGTTGTTGGATGGAGAACTTCATGCCCGACAGAAAATACCGGATGACCGCAGTAAGATCCAACGAAATTACCTAAATCACCATTTCTATATTCTTCTACTATTCCTTCATACCGAGGAGGCACATCCAGCTCGTCTATATACCGTCCCATCTCTCACAACTTTCTGCCGCACCCGGAAATAAAAAATCTGACCCACTACGCCAGATATTAATTATATGGAGGGCCCACCGGGGCTTGAACCCGGGACACCCTGCTTAAAAGGCAGGTGCTCTAACCAGCTGAGCTATGGGCCCGTCATACTTTTGCCAGGACAACTTGTCCGTTACCCTATGCTACCACGAACTGTTTAGCGCGTCAATGTTTCTTCAGGCTGCGGCTGCTCGCGGCAAATAATGAATAGTAATCGTACCAATAATCAGCTCTAGACACCACGCCGCTACCAACCAAAAAATGTGTAGTTTATCGGTCAATTTATGTATCATCATACGTCTTTAATTGACATATCTACCTAAAAATGTAGTAGATGTTTCAATGTCAGGATATTTTTTGGAACATATTCTCCGAAATATTCCATATAGGTTCTTCAACCTACCGGTAGGAGGTAACTGATTCATATCCTCCTGTGTAACCATTTTGGGCAAGTCCAAAATAAATTGCACCGGTCGAGAGACGGATTCATCATACATATCAACGTCGTTCCTAGCCAAGATTTCGCTGAGCTCTCCCCAGAAAAGTCTTTGCAGGTTACTTCCTCCTCCATAGGTTTTCATAAGCCTAGCTTGGATAGGTCTCCTTCTTGAAAGAATGACGACTTTTCTGAGGTTTGCAACAAATCCACGAAAATCCTCTCTATACTGACGGTCAATATTTCCAATTTGCTGAGCTAATATCTTCTGAGGATTATTTCCTGGCAGTAAACCAGCAAACCCTACTTGCGCCGCATCATCTTTATGACCAAGTAATTTTAACAACACTCCCCGAGCGAATGCTGCCACATCCTTCTTTTTATCCGACGCCGGCTGCTCAGCATCATACTGCTGAAGAATTTTTTCTGACTCAACTTTTCCCTGCAACTGCTGCATATTGCTAACTGCACGCTCACGACAATGCACAAAAGATTTTATCGCATCACCCACCATGCTTTTTTCGTCATAGTTAAATGTATCATCGCCATCAACGTCATCGAGTATTCGCTGGAGGAGCGCCGACATGCCCGCAGATTCATACCCCTGCAACTCTGCAAAGCCATATTCTCCTAAAATCTTATCAGCACGACGCCAAAAACGATCAGCCCGTCGTTGTTGATCGATCGGCATATCACCGATAAGATAGACATTGCTTGATTGTCTGTTATCTAGCGATCCTGTTTGACTGTCCTCGTCAATACACGAGTCAGGTGCTAGTAAGTTGACGGAAATAGTAGCCTTATCCATACTAGATAGATAATCAGAGAATTCTTCAATATAAGACCTAAAATCTTCTTCGATTTTGCGACGAGAATTAACAAACTTCAGACCGCCAATAGCCACTGCAACAACAGCTCCAGTCAAGCTAATTTCTGGAGAGTAATTAAACCATTCTAACAAGCCACCTGTCACACCTGCAAGCGCCGACGATTTCAACACAGCTGAGCCTACATCAGCGAGAAGGTTTTGCCGGTCTTCTTTTCTCGAAAAGCGATTGCTATATTCTAAAAAGTACTCTGTAATCTTTTTATAGCGGATACTTGAGTCGGTTCTATCGCCACACCCTATCTGCATAGCGCTACAATAACCAACAATTTCGCCTGTTGTCGGATGATTAACAGTTTCTCAGCTACTATAAAACACGGGTATACCACAGCGAATTCCAACGAAATTACCTAAATCACCGTCCTTAAACTCTCCTGCTATAATCGCGCGCCGGCGAGACAAATCTAGTCTATCTATACACCTATCCACTTCCAACAACTTTCTGCCGCACCCGAAAATAAAAAATCTGACCCGCTACGCCAGATAATCCTTATTTTAATAATATACGAAGGATCAGCCGGATCTTAAACCCGGTACACACACCCTGCTTAAAGGGTAGGTGCTCTGTTATACTAACACTAACCGCCTAGAACGTCAATGTTTCTTCGAGCCAGAGCCGCTCTTCGCCGTATGCACCAAGAATTCGTCGACCACCCCCAATACCAAACCAGTTGTTGCTATATACCGCCAAGCACCAGCAAACATTTTATATAGCTCCAAAGCCTGACCGTCCAGCGACATAAACTTGCCAAGCGGCATGACTAGCAAAGCTGCCGCCAGAAAAGCGATACCCGCCGCAGAAACAATCTTCATATGCTTTTTTTGGTACTTCGGCCCGCTAGCCAGCAGCGCGAACAACGGCGCTAACAACAATAATAAAACTGCAATCACGCCGTTCGGCAGCCAATCCAGCTCCATGCCGAAGCCGTCCAATATGCTGCCCAGCCAATTTGACCACCATTCAGCCAGTAAAAAACCAGCGGCCAGCGCCAATGCCAGCGGCCCGAACCGGCGCGACGACACAAATGCAGCTGCGAAAATCACCGCCACAATTACGCCAAATAAAATCGCGACGCTCACTTTTGATCCTCCAGCTCAAACCTGACCGACAGCCCCGGCTTAATTCCAAACTTTTTTGCCGTGCCCGCCCGCGTCTCTAAAACATAACGTGCCGGCAGCGGCGATCTATATACTTCGTGCGGCTCAAAATCGGGCTCAACATTATTCTCGACATGAACAACCTTTTTCTTATCGTTCAGCCAAATGATATCAATCGATGTCTCCATGCCTTTCATCCATATCGGTATATCGCCGTCTTTATCAAATACAAAAATCATCGCCTCATCCCTGGCAATTTGTGCCCGTCCAGCCAAACCTTTTTCTTTTGCTGCGTCATCCTTAGCGATTTGCGCCCGCAGAATCGCCTTGCCCGCGTAAACTGTTGTGGTTTTCATATTCATAGCTGTTTTTGCAGAAAATATCGCCCAGCCAATCATCCCCAAAACGCCAAGGATCATCAACCACTTCATTACCGTTTGAGCTGCCTGCATAACCTTATTATAACAAGTTTTATGAGAGCCGATACAGATTCATGCGCCAATGCGGTCTTTTTTACTGCCGCGCTTGGCATTGCGGTCAATATAATCAATAATCCGACCAGCCACATTACGGCCCGTCACTTTTTCAATGCCAAATCCCGGACTAGCATTCACCTCCAGCACCAATGCGCCGCGCTCCGAACGCATAAAATCGACGCCAGCCACCGTCAAGCCCATCGCTTTGGCGGCTTTGACGCACATTTTTCGCTCGTCAGGAGTCAGTTTCACAATTTCTCCCAATCCGCCTTTATGCAGATTGCTGCGAAAATCGTCATCCAAACTCTGCCGCTTCATACTGGCCACCACTTGGCCGCCAACCACGAACGCCCGAACATCTGTGCCGGCCGACTCTTTGACAAACTCTTGCAGTAGCACGTTCGTGCCGTCAGAATCGCTGAGGTAAAACGCTTGCATAACCGACTTAGCAGCTTTAATTGTCTCCGCCAATACCACGCCGTTACCATGCGTGCCGCGCGCCAGCTTGATGATCGCCGGCGTACCGCCAATCTCGTCCAGCAGCACATCGATATCCGTTTCATTGCGCGAGAACACCGTCTTCGGAATTGCCACGCCAGCCCGCGCTAATAGCTGCGTCGAACGTAATTTATCCCGCGCCCGCGTAATGGCGATTGACCGATTCATAAAAAACGCCTGCGGATTAGCCATTTCCAGCTGCCTCAGCACCGCCGTCCCGTAGCGCGTCATATAGCTAGCAATCCGCGGGATAAATACATCAAAATTACCGATTTCCCTGCCGCGATAAATGACTTTTGGATGCTGCTCGTCGATTGACACGTAGCAATTCTTATACTTGATAACCTTAACCTGATGTCCGTGTTTTTCGGCCTCTTCTTTCAGGCGAAGCGTGGAGTAGTTGGCATTACCATTGCTTAGTATTGCGATATTCATGATGCCTCCTCCTTTGGTTTATGGTATTTTTTATAAAACTTATGCGGATTTTTAGCTAGTTCTTTGTTCAAATTAGCTGTCTGCAGCCTCTTTGGACTCTCTATTTCGTTTACACCAACATCAACGACAAATTTTCCTTGCAACGTCCGGCGGCCAATTAACACTGGATATGTATGATTAGATCTATCTGACAAGCCAAATAATACTTTCATTTTCCGTCCGCCCAATCGTACCGTGAAATGCGTCCGATACTTAATAATCTCATGCCCGGAAGCGCTCTTTACCATTGCCACCGAATAATCGGTACGCCGGAATATTTTACCATTATAATGCGGCGAACCCTCGCCGAACAACGAAAACTTTAGTACGCCATCCTTATCAACACGAATATTACTCGCCCACACCGCTGAGCCGTCAGCTCCGGTATCAATCTTAGCTGGCACGCCGACAGCCCGTTTACCGAAATCAATCCGCGTATTTCTGCCAATGACGATTCTTTCCAGCGTAGCCATAATTACCACAATTATAAAATACTAGAGCCAACACTACAATAGCCGAAATATAGCTAGCACAACCAGAATGCAATCTAGCGCAACTAAAACTACACGCTTCGCGACTCAAACACCGCTCGCTGATGCTCTTTTGAAGTATTTACCTTACCGGCAAGCAGCAAACCCAATTGCAAATCATCACCGCGTATTGATTCCAAATATTTCCAGACTTCCGTGGAACCGTTATAATAACTCAAATCCTTAAATAGCGGCAAATCATTCGTCCCGCGAAAACTTCGTAGCGTTTGAGTGAAGGCAACCTTCTTTGCTCTCATTATTTTTACATCATCCACTTGATCTCCAGCCGTAATAGGGCTAAGTAACGACAGCCGCCATTTAGCCTCAAATGCTTCGCGGAAATCTTTACCATCATAGTGTGCCAGCCCTGCTGTAATATAGTGGTCAACGCCGCGCTCGGCAAATTCTCCGTTCAAAGCCTGCTCCATCACCACACCCAAACCCTCTTCGGCGTCAGAATAACCGCTCAAACCGTTAGCCAGCGGAAACACATCAGTTTCTCCGCCGGTAACCGCCCTCAGCATATGAACCCCAAGTTCATGAACCACCAACGATCTAACTTTTTCGCGAGAGCGCAGCATGTTTTTATCTGGAATAGCTATTGTTTTATCGAAAAGGTTAACGTTTATAACCGTGGCTTTTTCGACAGAAACTGACCAATCTGCTGCCGCCTCGCCAAATTCCTGCTCAATTATTTCCGTAAATATTGAATCTACTTCATTAGGATTAAAGTTTGCTTGATTTTCTGGAACATGCTTTAACATATTTCCGTACAAGGACTCTGCGACCCCCTTCATCCACTCGACAGTCTCGTTTGACGGGCGAAATCTTTCTGGCGCGCCTTGATCAGAATCAAACTTAACCATCTGAAATAATTCCCCGCGCAACTCATCGGCGGCGCCAGTTAGCTTTTTATCAGCAATCTGACCTAACTTTTCACCCAGCAGCGAGCGGTAGGTTTTTTCATCCGGAACGCCATAAATTTCCTGATTCAGATTTTCGTACGCGCTAGCAGCAGCTTGCCTATCCTTACTGGATTCAGCGCTATGATACTCTTGAGCGCAGCGGATCAGCTTCGTTTGCTGGCTATAACTTCTAATAAATTCTTCGTAAATCGCTCGGTGTTTTGGCGGCAAATCGGGACTACGCAATATATTTTCACCGAGTTGTTGTATTGCTGTTAAAGCTTCATCAAAATTACCATTGTCAAGTTTTTCATAAACAAACTGAGGATTCCTAACTTCGCCAGACAAAAACTTTTCTTCTTGCTCGCTACGGTTTGAAGGAGTAAAAACAGCAACTATTTTTGGCAATAAGTTCATTAGCCGGCTATAAAGTTCCTCTATAGAAGGTTCTTCAGATTCAGTCTTTAACGACTCCTTGTCCATGCTTTTTAACTATAACATATTTCATAAAATATAGCAAGAAATTGCAGTGCATTTCAATTGCTGGTTGTGCTAATTAGCAAACTTATTTACAATAGACACATGGTGAGAATAATGAGAGAAAGGATTTATCCGCAAGCGGGTCTCCGTCAATACAAAAGAGCTTGTGGATACTCAAGCCCTGAACATGCAGACACCGCCCCCCCACGCCGTTTAAGCAGCTATCAGAATTAGGACGCGCGGCGTTAAATAGACTGATAGCATCAAAGCATAGCGACAGACCGCCAAAAAGCAAATACAGAGGCCGCATTATCATCCCGCTTATACCTAGGATACCAGGACCAATACGCGAGCTTAAGCGTGAATATTACGATGAAGAAGAAAACGAATAACCTGAGATAGCGCTACGAAAACAGCCTCTGCCTTATTGTTTCCTTTACTTATTTTCAGGAGTTTTTTTGCTTTTTCTGACGCTATTCTTTGCAACTTTTTTCTGCTTATTCCTCTGTCCTCTGGCTACCACGACTACCACTGCCGTGATAATCGATAGTCCAGCCAAAATAGCCAGCGCGTAGGCATAGCCTGACAACAGATAGATTAAGGCCAGCGTCACGCCGACAGCGCCCCAGATAGTAATCAGCCGTCTGCCAAGCGTCAAGCCGATAATAACCATCAGCGAATGCTCGACCAGGAACAATATTTCCATAGCATTATCTCCCCTTAGCGCCAGGACAAAGGTCGATAAGCTGAACACAGCGAGCGCCAGCACCAAATGCGCGATGGTGTATACATGAGCATACCCTAGCCAGCGCCACGACATCACCGCCCCTGAAAGAATTGCCGCTGAACACAGGTATGGCACCACTATGCCGTGAACAGGCGCAATTAGCATATGAATAGCAAATAAAATACCGCACAATACTAAAAGCACACCCGAGTCGAAGTACAAAATATTCTTCTTCGGCAACCCCTCAGCTATTAGGGCGCTGCCATTAACTATCCACATCAAGGTTACCAGTAATATCGCCTCCGTCGCAACACTGACCGGCATAGCCATCAGCAGTAAAGTCATCGACCAGCCAATGGCGCTCCAAAATGACACATAATACCAATAAACTGATAATTTCTTGGTTCGCGCAGCCACGGCGGCGCCATAAAACACCGCAAAGATGATCAGCGAAACGATCGACATGAACTCAAGCTTAACGCCGAGCCACTCTGCAGTTAAGTAGAATAACAATACCAAACTTGGATGTGCCAATACCGCCATCGGCCGCCAATCCCGCTTGGCATACACTACCATATAAAGTGCCGCGACAGCTGCCAGCCAGCCCAAGATTTTGAACGGCAATTCATATGTCGTCGACAGATTTATCATCGGTAATATCACCGCTGGTACCGTAGCAGCCAGCAGCGTCATATCGCTAGTGATTGACGCTCGCTTATTCATCGCTAACGACCAGCACACTACCCCAAAGCCGACAAACGTCACCCAAGCGGTGATAGTGAAATTATCGCTTAGAGGCACATTCAACCAATGCAAGAACAGCAGCACCCAAGCAATCGTCGCCAAGTATGCTCCGCCCAGATAACTATCTTCACGCCGCCGATAAAACGCATAATACAGCAACGCTGCTAACGGCAGCCAAACTGCCGGATGAATAGACGAAAAGACGATTAGACCAGCCGCTCCAATAGCAGAATATAGCAACAATTCGCGACACTTAACCGCTGCCTCGCTACGGTAATTGTACAGCCACTCCACTAACAACATCAACGACAAACCGTTCAGCCACGCCATCAAAATGGCAAGGTCTTCGCCAGCCAGCTTGAAATACGAAGCCAGCAGCAACGCTATCGCCAGAAAAGAGGCATGAATACCAATCACTAAACCGTAAGCTTTCTCACGCCACGCAGCGATACCCATGATGATAGCGGCAACCGCCACCGAATCTGACAGATACAGCAAACCTTCTCCTGCTGGATAAGCAG
>ERZ772926.804-NODE-804-length-16557-cov-4.993031_pt1 | contig 16557 bp, 16 predicted proteins | sample MGYA00511136_ERZ772926 | MGnify/ENA primary metagenome ERZ772926 (study PRJEB29015, sample SAMEA2737917) | human oral metagenome | biome: human oral; feature: human-associated habitat; material: dental | place: China | collected 2153 ... | reverse complement strand
GCCCCTCCTGAACGCCGACGTCCGAGCCGAACAAAACCGCCGAGACGCTGTTTTCTTCCAGATTCTGTGCCATACCGAAGCTACCATTCTGGAATTCGAGAAGTTCACCGGACATGCAGTTATAAAGTCCGGAAACCCTCGCAATACCGTCTCCGACCGTGAGCACTGTCCCGGTCTCGTTCTGAATGATGGCATTCTCATAGTATTTAATCTGACTTCGAATGACCTCAGAGATCTTTTCTGACATTAATTCCATTCTGTGCCCACCTTTTTACAGTACTATTTCTTCCACTTTTTTGCGAATCTCAAGGAGACGACCCGCGACGCTGCCGTCCAGGGTCTTTCCGTCGATCTCAACCACAATGCCGCCGAGCAGACTTGCATCGAGCATCTCCCGCAGCACCACTTGTTTTCCGCTCCGCTTCCCCAGCGCTTCTTTCAGCCTATCACGCTCTTCCTGGTCAAGCGGCACAGCTGTGCGCACAGTTGCTGCGACAATATTGTGCGCTGCGTTGAAACGGCGCTCATAGGCGCGGCACATGCCCCCATACTGAGACAACAGCTCCCTCTCGGTAATGAGCTTTAAGAAATTCAGAAGATAGAGTCTGATTTCGTTCCGGAATGCCTGATCCAAAAGCCCCAGGCGCTTGTCCTTCGGTATGCTGGGCTCCGAGAGCAGCTCACAGTACTTCGGATTTTCGTGAAACAGAGCCTGCACGCCCTTCATCTCAGCCAAAATCTCCCGTTCCTGCTGCTCCTCTGCCGCAAGATCATAGAGACTCCCGCCATAAAGCTCTGCAACGCGCATCATGACGCATCCTCAACCTTCTGCAGAAAATCATCAATCAGCGCGCGGTGATCCGCCTCATGAACCTCCCGCTCTATCACTCGCCCTGCAATATCCATCGCAAGACCGCCAATTTCATCCTTCGCCTCATTGAGAACGCGCTTTTTCTCCTGGCGGATATCATTTTCCGCCTTCGTTTTCAGCGACTGCGCCTCGGTTCTCGCACTTGCAAGCAGAGCATCTGCCTGCTGCGAAGCATCCTGCTTTGCGCGCTCCAGTATGCCGGCCGCCTCTGCGCGCGCGTGCTCCATATTCTTCGTATACTCTGCCTTGACAGCCTCTGCCTCTGCTTTTTCCTGTTCCGCTGCCCGTATGTTCTGATCCGCCCGTTTCTGGCGCTCTTCGAGGACGCGCCGAATGGGTTTGAACAGGAACTTCTTCATCAAAAACATCTGGATGAAGAGATTCAGGATGGTCAGAATAAAAGTCGAAGGCACGATGGTTACCAGTGCCTGTGTATCCATTCCGCTCCTCCCGATTTACTTCAGGAAATTCATGAACATGCCCGGCGCCACAAAGATCAGAAGCAGACCCGTGACGAAACCATAAATACCTGTGGTCTCTGCGATTGCGCAGCCGAGCAGCATGGTGCTCGTCACATCGCCCTTGCACTCCGGCTGACGGCCAATGGCTTCGAGCGCCTTTGCGACTGCATTGCCCTCACCGATACCGGGTCCGATACCGGCAATCAGTGCGCAACCCGCACCGATTCCGCACCCCATCAGTGCGATACCTCTTGCAAGAAACTGAAAATCTGTCATGACTCTATCCTCCTAAATGTTGGTGATTGCAAGCGCCGTCTCATCCTTCCGCGGCATTTGCAATGTACATAATGGTGAGCATTGTGAAAATGAAAGCCTGCATGATGCCGGAAAACCAGTCGAAATAAAACGACAGGATGGCCGGCAAGCCAACTGCAAGAATGGGAACCCGACTTCCCAGAAAATCTCCGATCACGCCGGGAATCCGGCCAAAGAGCGCTGCCGAGGCAACGCCAAGCGCCGCATAAATCAGTCCGTTGATGACCACGCCCGAGAGCACATTGCCGAAGTGACGGCACGCCATACTGATCGGCGTTGCAATCTCGGAGAGAATGTTAAACGGTGTCATCACCGGAATCGGCGTCGTGAAGCCCTTCAGATAGCCGAGCAAACCGCCCGCCTTGATTTTATTCAGTGTAATCATCGTGAATACCGTCACGGCCCAGGCTGCTTCAACTGACAAATCGGCCGTCGGACTTCTGAGTCCGACGAGACTGATCAGGTTCGAAATCACACTCGTGGAAAACAACGCGCCGACAAACGGAATCAGATAGTCGAACTTGTTTCCGCCCGTGTTGTTCCGCACCAGATTTTCCGCACTCTCCACAATGAGCTCTGCGAGCGCCTGCCGTTTTCCGATGTGTTCCACCCTTAAATCGCGGGTCAGAAAAATACAGAGTCCCGTGATAATCAGCATCACCAGCCAGGAGACAACCACCGTCTCCGAGACAACAATGTCACCGATGAGCGGCAGATGTGTCGGAATGCGGAAGAAAATCTTTGCGCCGGAAATATCAAAATTCATAGCTTAGATCTCACCCCCTTGTTTGGTTTTCTGCTCTTCCTTCGGCGGGAAGATGCCTTGCAGCCGCACGGAAAACCCCGGGAAAAACAGCGGCAGAATACCCGCGACCGGATGAATGACAGGCACTGCCACCGCCAATATCATCCACACAATCTGCATGGTATTGCGATTCACATAGGATTTCTGCATGAACCGCTTTGCCTCCTTGGGATCTTCGAGACCTGCGACGTGTTGCACCGTGAGTCCCATCAGAAAGAAGTTTAATATCCCCACCGCTGCGCCCGGCAAGGCAGAGAAAACTGTGCCGTAAGAAAAGCCGATTTTCTTCGGAAATGCCAGGTGTAGCGCAAAAAAAACGGCCAGCATGACAAGAGTCATGAACACTACATGGAGTGCCACTCTCCCCGTCTCACGCCGGACAGCTTCCTGTACCTTCATAGTTCTGCTCCTTTTCCCGGTCAGCGATGGTCATTGCTCGCAATACGCGTTTCCTTTTCCTTCTCTTCCTGTTCTGTCCGCTCACATTCCCGCCGGTACAGTTTCCACGCCGTCGTGAAGGAGCCGCCGAGCCCAAAGAAAAAACCCGGAATATACACCCACGCGCCGACCTGCCAGCGTGCAACCAGATAGTGACAGAAAAAAAGGCATAAAAGAAGCGGCGCCGCGAGAGAAAGACCGAACTGGCTCAGTAGCAAAAGGTTTTGCATAATCTCAGAACGATGCCTCATTTCCTGCCTCTCTTCACAACACCGGAACAATAAAATACGCGCTCACTTTATCACCGATTGGCACACTTGTCAAGGTAATGTTGACTAATTGACACTGTCATCCTTCCCCACTTTTTCGGCAGAGTGTTAAAAACAACCGTTTGACAGTGCTTTCTGCGGAAGCACTGGACTTTTTTCGTGCTTTGTTCCAAAATGCATACAAGAACAATGCGGAGGTACTCACGGATGAAAACAGTCAAAGAAATCGCACGGGATATGGCCTACTACTCAAAGGGAAACTTGCATGACATCGACCATTTTCTCCGCGTCTGGGGCTATGCGCGGGACATTGCCGACGGCGAATGCCTCTCAAAGCGCGAGCGCTATGTACTGGAGGTCGCGGCCATCACACATGACATTGCCTGCCCGCTCTGCCGCGAAAAATACGGCAATACCGACGGCAAGAACCAGGAGCGCGAAGGCGCTGTTCTGGTGCGCGCTTTTTTACGGGACGCCGGGATCCCGGGCGAATTGTTAGAGCGCATCGTTTTTCTGGTCGGACATCACCACAGTTACGATGCGGTCGACGGCACAGACTATCAGATACTCCTCGAGGCCGACTATATTGCAAACGCGCTCGAAAATCACACGCCGCCCTCTGCCGTGAGACAGGCTCTTAAGTCTGTCTTTCGCACCAAAAGCGGCATCGAAGAAGCAAAGACTATGCTACACCTCTCCTCCCATTCTTAACTTCTCCCACATTCTACATAGAGAAAGGGCATTCTCGCCTGCGTTTCCTTATAAAACAGCAGCTCCCAACCATGATCTCTGAAAAAAGCAAGATATTCCCCCACCGTCCACTGATGCTCGAACCGCACACCGACTAGCCCCAGAACAGCTTCCCAGCAACAACCGACAAAGTGCTCTCGTTTCTTCACAAAATTCGGGGCAATCAAAATACCGTCTGGGCGCAACACGCGGGCTATTTTCCGCAGGGCGAACTCCGGCTCCGGCAAAAGATGCAGGGCATTCACAATGATCACAGCATCGAAGCTCGCGTCCGCATAGGGCAAGGATAGGGCATCCGCCACCTCAAAGCGCAAGTTTTTCGGGCAGGCGCCTTTTTTTGCTTCCGCAATCATACCCTCCGAATAATCCGTCGCGAGCATGCGCTTGGTGACTGGCGCAATGCGCTTCGCGAGCACACCGGGCCCGGTGGCAAGCTCCAGCACTTCCTTAGCGCGAACCAGCTTCGAAATGCGGCGATACAGATACGCATAACTCCTCTCCTCCGCCCGCATTGCCCGGCTGTAGATAGGTGCATACAGATCCCAGATTTTCCCCTTCATCCGCCGCCCCTTTCCGAACTCGAAAACAAGGTTATCTGTAACTACTATAGACACGAATCCACTGAAAGTGCAAGATTTACGTAAAGTTTGTTCTTATCTCGGCACACTCTCTCCGATACGGATTATCGTGCTGAGAGCAAACTACGCCGCGTGAACGCATCATAAAAATCAATTTTGTCCGCTTCGCTCTTCTGCTTCCTCACGAGACCTTGCCTCCACGCCGGGCAGGGTGATTTTGGGTATCTTGTCGAGCACAGTTGCTCTGCCCGCCTCGGCGAGGCTCCCGAACGCCGCGGTCAGTTCGCTCCGCTTCTCTTTCGGGAGCTTCCCAAACCCCTTTATGATGAGCCCGGTATTCTTGAATAAATTCTCTCCGAATTCCACGAAGGTCTCTGCTTCCGTCATCTCAATCATGGAGAAGACCGTCTCGACCAGAGATTTTCGTGCCTCATCATCCATGGTTTCAAGCCAGCTTCCGAGCGCTTTCTCGACAAAATCACTGAAGGCATCCGGTTCCGCGCGGACAAATTTGTCTTTGGTCACTTCCCAAGTCGTCACGTCGTGCTGAAAGATACCTGCGGCAGTGCTCTTTACGACGGTATGCGCCGCCTCGTTCGAAAGTAAGCGGCCTATGATAGAGGTTTGCGGGACTATGTTGGTAATCTTCGGCAACAGCTCTCGGTACGCTGCCGTGCGCACAATCTCTTCCCGAAATCCGGGGCCGTCGTTGTTATAGACTTTGCGGATTCGTCCTTTGACCGCATCCTCACAAAATGCCGCCGCGTACATCGCAAAGTTGCCGCCCTTCGAATGTCCGCCTAGGATAAAGTCCCCGTCGACAGAAGCGGCGACATCGTTTAGATAGGAAACCGCTTCCTTCGCGCCCTCGGTCTCCGCGGTAATGCTCATTAAAAAGTCTTCTTTCCAACCCGTGATACTTGAATCCGTGCCGCGAAACGAAACATACTTTGTTCCATCCGGAAGCAAAAAGACGAGCGCCGCGAACTGCTGCACCTTTTTCTTGTCAAAGACCTCTCTGAAATACACGACTTTGGTTCCCCGGAAGCGCGCCCCGCGTACCATGTCTTCCAGTAACAGCGGCGCTCTCTCGATAAAGTGCTTGCTCTCCCGCACGTTTGCTAAGTCGTGTTTTTTGCTAAAGCGTTTAAAGCAGGTTTCGATGCTCACACGCCGCTTCTCTTCATGCAAGAGCTCGCCGAAGTCCGCATAGGCGAGATAAGACAAAAGCACATTGTCGATTTCATTAAACGGCGCTGCCTTTAGGCTCACGTCGTTTCTCCACTTCAAGTAATCCATGAGTTCCATCTAATTTTACCTCTATTCTCATCCATGATACGAAAGAGCCGTCGGAATTTCGTTCACAGTTCCTTCTGTTGCATTGGGACAGCCTCCTGCTGCCACGGATGGCAGTGAGGCGTTTTCTTGTGTACTCTCAGATATGAATTTGGAACGCTCCGAACTCAAATACTCCCTTTCCCTGTTTCAATTTTCCCTGCCTCTCCAAGAGAGAAAAAGCTGTCTCGATCTCATTAATCAGAGAAACCGGAAGCGCTAAGTCATGATGTCCGGGAAATATTCTGCGGATCTCGTAGCCGCGGAGGCGTTTAACCGAGCGGTAGAAGAGCTGAGGATTCGTGGAGGGATAAAAGGCGTCCAGACACCCCTTATAAATCAAATCGCCGGAATACAGGTATTTTCTCTCCGGTTCATAAAAACAGCAGTGCCCGGGGGAATGCCCCGGCGTGTGTATGACCTCAACCGTCCGCCCGCCCAAATCAAAGCGGTCTCCGTCATGCAGGATTAGCTGAGGCTCTCCTTGAAAGATCCGATAGGACTCCGGGTCAAAGGATGCCGGAAATAAGCAGGGCTCGGAACAGAGCTGCGCTTTCACCCGATCCGTTGACAAAGGAAAACGATCCGCTATCCAATCCTTCTCTGCTTCATGCACCGCAAAGCGCGCAAACAGTCGGTGCGCTCCGATGTGATCCCAGTGAACATGCGTGGTGAGCACAGTGAGCGGCAGCCTTGTCAGGCTGTCCACGACAGCTCTGAGATCGGAAATACCAAGTCCCGTGTCAATCAGCACAGCCTCCGTCTCTCCGCAGAGCAGATAGCAGTGCGGTTCTTCCGGATGCCGGTATTCACTGATGACAAAGGTCTGCGGGTCGATGCACGCAACGTGAAACCAGGCGTTCCGATCGAGCTGATAGACCTCACAGCCGTCTCGCTGCTTGCGGTATGAGAATCCGAACTTTTCCGCGATATGCTTCGTCACGGCTTGTGCCGGGCTACACTCGAGCACGGCTGACTTTCCTTCCGCATAGGCCTTTTCAATCAGTTGTTTCGTCAACGCGCCCGCGTATCCCCTGCCCCAAAAAGCTCTTCTCAGTACCCATCCGATTTCTTTGCTCTCTTCATCGTAGTCATGGTAAATCACATACCCGACAAAATCACGATTCGCAGTTTCAACGGCATAAATGAGCGGCGACTGAGACAAGCCCGCGGAATGCAAGAAGGCTTCCGTCTGCAGCGGAGAATAGGGCGGCTCTATATAGCGCATCACTTCTTCGTTCGAAAGCAGCTCGTATAAGGCTTGCAGATCATCTTCCTCGAAGCGTCGAATTTTGAAAGTGTCCATGCTCTCCTCCGGGTTATCCGCCACTGTTCTGATAGTGTCTGTATCTTTGTCCCCTTGCCGTCCTGATTTTGCCTACAGATCTCTTAGCTCCGCTTGTCTCTTCGCACCTCTTCCCTTAAAAGAGCATACTCGATTAATCTGTATACAAAATTTGATACTTCTTCATCATCTAGGTGGAATAACCGATCCATAGGCAAACTTCCAAGTTCAATACTCTCGTCTGATACCTTCAGGCAAGTTCCGTATTTCTTTACCTTGGCAACAACATCCGCTTTTTTAAAGCTCCCTATCCTGCCATCGTGTATGAACTCTATGTGGCCTTGTAAGTCGATTTTAGAATACCTGTCTACGTTATATTGCAGTGAAGCATGACTTACCTTAGAATTATCTATTCCAACAATTAATGATGTGTAGCTACCTCTGTTTTCTCCCCGAAAATCCGGATCTGTTCCAAAAATTAATATCGAAACCTTCTGCGTTTCACCGAATCTGTCATTGACACGGAAGGAACGATAGAATCCATCATATTGGCCACCGCCTGCATTTTTGTAAATCATATCGTGATAACCAATGTCCTCTAATACTTCAAAGCTCTTAAACTTCTTGGCAGGGAGTCTATGTTCAATCTCCAATAACGCCTGATAAAACTTGACGGCAAAGTTCTTAGTCTTTGGTGTAGTATCATTTCCGAAAACAACCACTTTATTTTCACTGGATTTATCCAAACTCAATCCGGTAAATGACGGACTTAAACTTAGCTTCTTCTTAATAATCAAATTATTTCCCCCCTTTGTCTTTCTATACAAATCATACATTCTCTCCGGTTGAAAGTCGATAGTATCACCTAGCCGCCACACAGGTTTTACTCGGCAAAGGAGCCCAAACGGAAACATAACAAACAGCCTCCCGCCATACTCTCTTGCAAGAGACGGCGGGAGGCCTTTTGTTTCAACGCTTCTGTATGCTCACGACTTTTTTTCGAGCAGCGCCACGCACTCTAAGTGCTCCGTGAGCGGAAAGTTATCGATCGGCACAAGGCGCTCGCAGTGGTAATTCCAGCGCTTTAAGAGCTGCAAGTCACGCGCGAGGGTCTCCGGATTGCAGGAGACATAGACGATGCGCTTCGGCTTCACTTTACAGGCGCTCTGCAAAAAGCGCTCGGTGCTGCCGCTCCGCGGCGGGTCCATAATCACGACATCAAGCTTCTCTCCGCTCTCGGCGACGCGCAACAAAAAATCGCTCGCATCATCCGCGAAGAAGCGTATGTTCTCAATGCCGTTTCGCTTTGCATTCGCGATTGCATCCCGCACGGCCGCTTTGTTGAGCTCCACGCCGATTACCTGTCCCGCGCTGCGGGAGGCCGCCATGCCTATGGTACCCACACCGCAGTAGGCATCGAGCACCGTTTCGTTTGCATTCAGATTCGCAAACGAGAGCGCAGTCTCGTAGAGCTTCTCCGTCATCTTCGCATTCACCTGATAGAAGGAGGCCGGCGAGAGGCGGAACGTAAGCCCCAGAAGTTCATCTTCGATGTAGCCCTTGCCGTAGAGTACCTTATCGCGCTCCCCAAGTATCATGCTGGTCTTCTGCGGGTTGATGTTCTGGATGACAGTCGTAATCTCGGGACACTGCTTTCTAAGCGCCCCCACAAAGTTCTTGCTTCCCGGAAATATGGGCGTTCCGGTCACAATTACCACCATAATTTGACCGGTCGACTCGGAGGTACGAACCATCACATGGCGGAGCGTACCGATTCTAAGATCCTCGTCATAGGCCTTCAGGCGGAAGGAAACCGCCAAATCGCGGATGATGTGGATGATGCGGTCCGCCGTGCGGTTCTGGATGCGGCAGTGATCAATCGGTACCACCCTGTGGCTGTCCCGCTCGTACACACCGACCACGAGCTTCTTATTCTGAAACCCGAAGCTCGCCGTCACCTTGTTCCGGTAGTGCAGCGGCTCGGCTGCCGCCACAATGGGCTCGACCTTACAGAACTTGCCGAGCAGTTTCTCTGCTTCTCTCTGCTTTTTTCGAAGCTGTTCCGCATAGGGCAGGGCGCTGTAAGAACAGCCGCCGCAGCGCTTCTCATGGGGACAGCGCGCCGTCTCGGAGACAGCGCGAAGCGGCGCAGCTGGTTTCGCTGCGCCGCTTTTTTTCAAAAGCGCCTTCTTTTCGGGATTACTGTGCCGCTCAGTGCTTTTTCTCGCGGCGGATTTTTCTTGTCTCATGAATGAGCCATTCTCTCTCTTCTTCCGGAAGCAGCGGCGCAATGGTCTTGCGGACGCGCTTCTGATACTTGTTAAAGCGGCGGATATCGTCCTTCGACATGACACTGAAATCCAGAGCGTCCGGATCGAGCGGTGCCCAGGTCAGGTTCTCAAAGCGGTTAAAGCCCTCATGCTCTGTATCCTTCACGCAAATCAGCATGTTCTCGATGCGGATGCCGTAGCCGCCGTCAACATAGACACCCGGCTCATCACTTGTCACCATACCCGGCTCAAACGCAACCTCTCTTCTGTAGTCCGGATGTACCCACGGGCGCACCGAGACCGGAAGCTCGTGGACATTGTTCACGAAGCCGACACCGTGACCGGTGCCGTGGCCAAAGTCTCTGCCGTATCTCCACATGGTCTGACGCGCATAGGTGTCGAGGTTCGGTGCGGTCGCGTAGTACGGGAATACCGCAAACATCAGATTCAGCATACCGACCACCGCGAGCGTATAGTCGCGGCTCTGCTCCGGCGTAATATCGCCGAGCGCAATGGTTCTCGTGACATCCGTCGTGCCGTCCAGATAGTGTGCGCCGGAGTCCACGAGGAACAGACCCTCGGGCTTCACAACCGAACTCTGCTCCTTGGAGGGCATATAGTGTGCCATTGCCGCATTGGCCTGATAAGCCGGAATGGTCGGGAAGCTGAGCTCAATGTACTTCGGATCTGCTGCGCGGAACGAATCCAGCTTCTCGCCGAGATCGTACTCCGTATAGTTGTCCGCCTTACCCTCTTTGACGGTCTTCTTCAGCCAATAGAGGAACTTTGTGAGGTGCACACCGTCGCGGACATGGCAGTCGCGGAAGCCCTGCAGTTCGGTCTCGTTCTTGACAATCTTCATCAGAGAAATCGGGCTCAGCGCATCGACAATCGTATTCTTGTCGGCAACCGCATTGTAGACCGCATAGTTCAAATCGCGAAGATCGGTCAGGACGCGCTCGTCCTTCAGCTTACCGACCTCAGCGAGGAAATCGTCATAGGAACCGCTCTTGATACCCTGGTTCGCGAGATACTTCTTCGCCTCCTCCGTGAGAGCGTTCTCCTGGCAGAAGAGCTTTGCGGAGCGCGGCTTCACCATCAGATAGGACAGGAAGACCGGGTTGCAGGCAATGTCGGAGCCGTGCAGGTTCGTGACCCAGGAAATCTCATCCAGTCTGCCGGTCAGGAAAACTGTGCTGTCAAGCTTCTTCATAGCCTCCTGCACGCGATCAATCTTGCTCTTCGCCTCTTCGCCGGTGTACTTCAGCTCATGCACCCAAATCGGCCCATGGCTTCTCTCCGGGCGATCCTTCCAGATATCATCGACGAGGTCAAGATCGGTGATCAGCTTGCCTTTCTTCTTCTCAACGAGTTCCTTCAACTCCTTGCCGGTCTTAGTTCCGAGCAGCGGCGCATAAAAAGCGAGCGTCCCGCCCTCCGGGAACTTCTCTTCGAGATAAGCGGTAATCGACGGGGTGCCCGGGACGCCCGCTTTCATGAGGCCGACGCCGCTGTCTTTTAATTCTATTTCCGCCTGCACAAAGAATCTGCTGTCGGTCCAGATGTATGCTTCTTTCTCCAGAACAACCAAGGTGCAGGAATCTCCGGTAAAACCGCTGATTTCACGCACGCTCTGATCGCGGGCACTGATGTCCTCACTGCCATGTGCATCGGAATACGGCTGATAATAGACCGTGACTCCACGCTTCTTCATCGCCTCGCGAAACTGTTTCAGTTCTTCTCTCATATCGGCCTCCTTGTTTTTTCCCCGGGCACTCACACCAGCTGAAAGTGCTTACAGGCATTCCAAATACCGTCTTCGTCAATCGGGCTTGTGACATAGTCCGCAATGGCCTTCAGCTCCTCCTTCGCATTGCCCATCGCAATGCCGACACCGGCCTCTTCGAGCATCTCGCTGTCGTTAAAAGAATCGCCGAACGCATAGACATCGCGCATTTCCAAGCCGTAATACGCGCAGAGTTTCTTTAATCCCTCTGCCTTGCTGATGCCTTTTTCAATGATGTCCGCGCCGTAGTTCACGGAGAACATGCGAAGCTGTAAAGTCGGGAATGCCCGCTCCATGGCTCTCGCCTCTTCTTCCGTGCCGATAAAGTTGACCGTGCGTATCTTTTTGTCAAGGAGCGCCCACGCGTCCCTGAACTGTCGACCGCACTGCCCCCAGCGCTTCATCTCCGCTTCGCGGATGCGCTCGGGGTTTATGTAGTAGTCCTCATCTTCTATGGTGACACCGAAACCGATGCCGGTCTCCTCTGCGTAGTCCAGCATGCGCCGAAGAAGCGCGCGGTCAATGAAGTGCTCAAAGAGCACTTTGCCGTCGGCAACCACCTTGGCGCCGTTCTGCTCCACGCGGGCGTCCGCATTGACCAGATCCAGAAACGGGCGAGAGTAATGCGTTGACATATCTCTTCCTGTCGCAAGCACAATCAGCTGTCCCCGCTCCCGCAGTTCCCGCAGCGCTCTCCTTGCGCTCGCGGGAATCTCAAGCGCCTTGTGGTCATAGAGTGTCTTGTCAAAATCAAAGGCTACCATCTTTTTCATAGAAAAAAATCCTTTATCGCGCTGACACATGTGCAATTATACCATGTGTTCCCGCAAAAATACAGAGATGCGCCCGCGAACTTAGCTATCGCAAATAAAAATAACCGCACGGACATTGCGACTTGTAACAAAAAAACAGGAGATTCGGGAATCTCCTGTTTGATCCAACTCGGGGCGACAGGATTTGAACCTGCGACCTCACGGCCCCCAGCCGTGCGCTCTAGCCAAACTGAGCCACGCCCCGCAACACGCATTTTATTATAGCAGAGCGGGCTCAGAAAGCAAGTTGTTTTTGTTACGGGCGAAGCACCTGGTAATCCGGAACATCGTAGTACCCGGCCGGATCCGCGTCTTTGCCAAACCACACAAAGGCATAGTTGCCGTCGATGCCGACACCCATGGTCTTTAAGTCGGACCACGCGCCCTGGGTTGTCATGACGGCATTGTGCCCCTCCGAGTGCTGCCAGAGATCCAAAGCCTCCTCGGGGGTAAGAAGTCCGCCGGACCACGCTGAATTCTCATAGCCGTTGCCCTGATAAGAAGTCAGTTCTCTCGGCTTACTCCACATGGCGGACGCATACAGGTGGTCGCCGGTGTAAACCACAGGTGTCCAGTTGCCGTGCGAAGACCAGCTGTGCAGATTGCCCTGCACGCCTCTCGCATCGACCTGATCTTTCGGGTTGTAAGCATTGGCATCCACCACATGCGTTCTCGCAACCGTGGTCAGCGATTTCGAGAACGATAATTTCTGCAGGCCGAGACTCTCGCGGTAGGCATTGATATCATAATAGAGCTTCGCTTCTTTCTCGGTAAGTCCCTGCGCCTGGAGAGCTGCAATGACTCTCGTCTCTTCGCTTTCGGTCTGTGCCGCCGCCGTAGCTGTATTTGCGGCATTCTGAGCGCCTGTGTTTGCATTCACCATCGTATTCGAAGAATTGCCGCTTTCCTGTCCCTGCGTCGATGCCGTCACAGTCGTGCCCGCCGTACTTCCGCCGCCGGAACCGCCGCGTCTTCTGCCGCCGCTTCTGCTTCCGCCGCCGCCACCGCCGCTTCTGCCGGTGCTTCGGTTACCCCCGCTACTCGCCCGCCGGACAGGCTCTGCCTCTACAACCGGGTGGCGAAGACCCTCGACCCATTTGCCGCTCGCATCCACATAGTAGCCGTCCGGCGTCCAGGTTCCTGCAAGCATTGCGCCGTCGGCGCCGACATAGTAGTTGCCGATCCAGCGGCTTTCCGCCATATAGCCGATGGCATCAAAATAGTACCACTTGCCGTTGATGAGACGCCACGCATCGGTCGGATAGGCACCATTTGCCTCCTCATACCACCAGCCGCGGTCATTTCGCTTCCACTGCGCGCCGTCGGCGAGCGCCGGGACAGCCAGCGCCGCGGAAACTGCGGCCACGGACAGCGCACACACAAATCTCCTCCACACTTTCATAAGCACCTCCCAAGAAACCCTGATACGGTTTGTAATAACTACAGTTTAGCATATATCTTCTGATAAGTCTAAGAACTTACGGCTGTTTTCACATTTTCTCAACATACTGTTATCGTTTGAAAAAGCGGCTAAGCGGACAAAGGAATTGGTACAGCAATCATCGTGCAGGTATTGCAGAGTCACCGGAAGATGTAAACAGAGCAAAGAAAAGAGCCTCTCTCCAGGCAAAGGGAGAACAGCTCTTTTCTGTTTATTATCTTATGTTCAAAGATGCATAAACTCCAGCAGGAGGAGCCACGCAAGACCGTAGTAGGTCACGACACCGACCAAGTCGGTGATGGTCGTAATCAACGGACCGGAAGCCGCTGCCGGGTCTACATGAATGTGCTTGAAGAAAATCGGGACGGCCGTGCCGACCAGACTCGAAATCAACATTGCGACAACGAGGGAGATGCCGATACAGCCGGAAATTGCAAAGCCGTAGTGAATCGGCATGCCTTTGAAGAACGCGATGTAGACACCGACGCCGACAAAGGCGAGCACTCCGAGGACCGCACCGTTCAGTGTTCCGACATTGATCTCTTTGAGAATCAGCTTCAACTTTTGTTTCGGCGTGAGCTGATCGTCCATCAGGGCGCGAATCGTGACAGCGAGCGACTGGGTACCGACATTTCCGGCCATGTCCAGAATCAGGGACTGGAAGGCCATGACAATCGTGAGGCGCGCCACCACACCTTCGAAGAGACCCACTACGGTCGAGACGACCATGCCAAGGCCAAGGAGCAGAATAAGCCATGGCAGACGCTTCTTGACGCTCTGCTGCAGCGGTTCGTTCAGATCTTCCTCCGCGGAGAGACCTGCCAACTTTGCGTAGTCCTCTCCCATCTCATCGCCGACCACCTCTGCGATTTCCTGCGAGGTGATTGCGCCGAGGATGTGGTTGTCGGAAGAAAGGACCGGAATACTCTCCTCGGAATAATCCCGGATAATCCAGATGCAGTCCTCGATGCGCTCATCGGCGTAGACATACGGGAACTGTGTCATGATGATGTCCGAGAGTTCGGTGTCCCTGCGGGCAATGATTAAATCCTTTAAGTTGATTGCACCGTAAAAGACACCCTGCGGGTCCAGCACATAGAGCACCGAAATGTTGTCGTGCTCCTCCGCCTGCTCGACAAGAGACTTCATGCCCTCCCGCACGGTCATATTGCTGTACAGCCAGACGAAGTTCGTCGTCATGCGGCTCGCGATTAAATCCTCATCGAAGGATGCGAGACTCTGCAGTCTACTTCTCGACTCGGCATCCATGAGCTCGAGCCATTCTTTTTTCTTGACGGAGTCGGTCTCTTTCATGAGGTCAACCGCGACGTCCGGCTCCATCTTTGCGAGCACGCTGGCCGCGCGGTGCAGACTCATCTCTTCCAGGTACTTATCCGCCTCGTCGCAGTGCTCCAGCACTTCCGCGAGATCTTCATCGCTCTCCAGGCGATAAAAGCGCTCTCTCTCTTCAATCGTAATCTGATCCAGCGCTGCCGCGAGATCGCCCGCATGATATTCGTCGAGCTCATCGCGCATAATCTTCGGTGATTTGCGCCCGCGGAGAATTTCCAGAATTTCCTGCTGGATTTCTTCACGGGTCTTCATGCCCTTATCTCCCATACTCTCTCCTCTCTGTTCTTCTAAGCTGCTCAGGCAGCTCGTTGACTGGTTGCGCACTGACAGTCAAACCGGAGGCGCGGCGAACAGGAGAGAGCGGCAAAAGCCTTCCTCTACTTCTGAAAATGCAAAAGGTTCCCGGAATATCGCGCGAGGCACATTCCGGCGAACATCCTGTCCGCTGCGATCTTACTTCGACCTCCACCATCACTGTCACTCATCCCGGTCACCTCCTTCTCTTCTATAGTTCGTTATAACTGTTACTCTTATTAAGACATACACTAAAACTATAACATTCTGTCTTTTTCATTTCAAGAAAAAAGCTGCTTTGCCCTTTGGAAAAAACAATCTTCGAACCACCGCTTTTGCAAGAGAAAAAGCCGCTTCCGCTGTATCTTTACAGGAACTCTTATGATATGATACTTCCACGAACAAAAAGGGGGAAGCAACTCATGGAACTCGATAAAAAACGCGCGGAACAAAAGGCGTTGCTCTCGCAGCTGCTCGGCGCAACCGTAGGCGCTCTGATTTATGCCGCAGCGACAAACTGGTTTATTGTCCCGGCAAAACTGTACTCCGGCGGCCTCTTCGGTATGTGCCAGTTAATCCGCACCGGTCTGGTCTCTCTTCTGCACCTGAACACCGGTAACTTTGATATCGCCGGTATCATCTACTACTGCGTCAACTTCCCGGTCATCTTGATTTCAATGCGCGCCATCGGCAAAAAGTTTTTCTGGAAAACCTTATTTACGACCAGCCTGATTTCCTTCTTCCTCTCCGTGATTCCGATTGTCCATGTCATGGATGACATGCTCTCGACCTGTATTGTGGGCGGTCTGGTCTCCGGTTTCGGCCTCGGTGTTATGCTCCGTAACGGCGCTTCCGCCGGCGGCATGGATGTCATTGCGCTTCTGCTCATCAAGTGGAAAAAGGACTTCAGCGTCGCCAAGGTCGGTATCGGCGTCAATATCGTGCTGTACGGCATCTGCCTCTTCCTCTTCAACGCCCAGATTGTCATCTATTCTCTGATCTGCACGGCAGTCTGCACGGTCGCCGAGGACAGAATGCACACCCAGAACATCAATGTTCTGGTCACGATTATCACGAAGAGCAAGGACGCTTCGCTCGAAGAAGCGATTCTGAAGCAGCTCGGACGCGGTGTCACCACCTGGGGCGCGCACGGCGCTTACACGCATGAAGAGACCCGTGTTCTCTTCTGCGCCGTCTCGAAGTACGAAGTGCGCCAGCTGAAGACTGTGATTTACAGCATCGATCCGCAGGCTTTTGTCGTCATCAATGAGAAGGTCAGCATCGAGGGCCACTTTATCAAGCGACTGTAAGAACCAATGTTTCAGGGGTCGTGCGCACGCGCGGCCTCTTTTATTTGTCCTTTCAAGCTCTTCCGGCATCCGCACGAAAAAGGCGCTGTGCTTTCGCACAGCGCCTTTCTTCTTACCTGTTTCTGCCTACAGGTGCCGGTTTTTTGGGCTCTCCGGCTTTTACCGCTCTTCTTTCTTCTTCGCG
>ERZ772926.798-NODE-798-length-16621-cov-2.897984_pt1 | contig 16621 bp, 18 predicted proteins | sample MGYA00511136_ERZ772926 | MGnify/ENA primary metagenome ERZ772926 (study PRJEB29015, sample SAMEA2737917) | human oral metagenome | biome: human oral; feature: human-associated habitat; material: dental | place: China | collected 2153 ... | reverse complement strand
TTTTACTATCGCCGTACCCCTTGGCTATGTAGGGTACGAAATCGGGGAAACGTTCGAAGACGGCAAACTCCCTATTCTTCTCATTTACTGTCACTTCGATTTTTACTTTTTTCAGTTGCTCCTTGAGCTGCTGGCGTAAATCTTTTGTCATTTTTATTTTGAGATTTTTTATTTGTTTACAAATATGCCACCCTCTCCTCTCGAAGCGAGCGGTATATGTATCGTTTTCTTTAGATTATGGACGAAAATTGACAGGACTAAGAAATAGACGTTTGATGTACAGCACATTGCATTGCCTATGACTCTGCCGTATACTGCTGTGTGAGATATGTTATTTGCTATTTCTTTCATAAAATAGACGATATCGTATATATTGAATACAAGGCAACAAAAGTAATACTTTTTTTGTAGAAAGCAAAAAAACAGAAAGCAATGACGAAGAAATGTTGAAGAGTGTGATAATTTAAAATAAAGTACTGGGCAGGGGAAAAAAAATAAGATGGAGTGTTCGGAAACGAACACTCCATCTTGTCTTTTGATAATGAAGTAGTCGAACTTCTTATTCTTGATTGAGAGTAACTCGTTTGAAGTCTGTCGGCATAGCGTTGTGCGCTTTCGCATACTGTTCTACAGACTGCTTGCTGTCTTTGATAAACTCTTGCGAGAGAAGTGTTGCTTCTTTGAAGAATTTAGCCAAACGACCCTGTGCAATATTTTCTATAATATTTTCGGGTTTACCTTCTTGACGTGCTTTGTCGCGACCGATTTCGAGCTCTTGGTTAACGATTTTTTCGGGGATACCCTCTTTGGTAAGAGCAATCGGGTTCATAGAGGCTACCTGCATAGCTATATCGCGAGCTACTTGGCGGTCGACGCCGGCTTTCTCGAAAGCCACGATAGTAGACAGCTTATTTCCCGTATGGTTATATTCTACCACATAAGCTCCTTTTACAAACTCATAGTATCCGAGCTCCATCTTTTCGCCCGTAACACCCGAACGTTCCGTAATCAATTCGTTTACAGTACGTCCATCGATACTGATACCAAGGAGTTCGTCCAATGTAGAGGGTTGTTTATCGAGAGCTGCGTCGAGTATCTTTTGTGTCAGACCAACGAAATCGGCATTTTTTGCCACGAAGTCCGTTTCGCATTTCACTGCCACTATTGCAGCAAAATCGCCTTTGATACCTGCCAGAACACAACCTTCCGACGCTTCTCTGTCGCTACGCTTAGCGGCGATAGCTTGTCCGCGTTTGCGTATGAGTTCTATTGCTTTTTCAATATCGCCGATTGCCTCCGTAAGAGCATTCTTACAGTCCATCATACCGGCACCTGTCATTGTGCGGAGTTTCTGTATGTCCGCCATTGTTACTGCCATAATATTTATTCCTATATTTTTAAATTGTTTGTATTTACTTTTTTTACAACAAAAAACGTTACCGTTCACACTGATTGGATGTGAGGGCAACGTTTTATTTTTTCGATAATATTCAAAATTTACTCTTCGTTACCTTCACTTTTTACTTCGTTGCTGCCTTCGGTCTCGCGACGCGTACGTCTTGCTCTGGCACGTCTCTCGCCCTTTACTTCGATTGTAGCGGGCGTATCCTCTTCTGCTTTGTTCATCTTCATCTCTTGACGCCCCTCTTTGATAGCATCTACCATGACAGACAGTATTATGTCTATTGCTTTGGTAGCATCGTCGTTGCAAGGTATTACGAAGTCGATGTTGGTCGGGTCGGAGTTGGTATCTACGATACCGAACACAGGTATACCGAGCTTGTTGGCTTCGGAGACGGCAATGTGTTCTTTCATTACATCGACAACGAATATAGCAGCAGGTATTCTGGTCATATCCGATATGGAACCGAGGTTAAGCTCGAGTTTCTCGCGTTGACGGCTGATTTGCAGTCTTTCGCGTTTAGACATCGTATCCAAAGTACCGTCGGTAGACATTTTGTCGATAGCATCCATCTTTTTTACGGCTTTGCGTATCGTCTGGAAGTTGGTAAGCATACCGCCCGCCCAACGCTCTGTGATATACGGCATACCGGCTTCGGCAGCTCTGTCGGCAACTATCTGCTTTGCCTGCTTTTTGGTTGCTACGAATAATATTTTCTTGTCAGACATAGCTATCTGACGTATTGCCTTGGCTGCCTCTTCTATCTTGGCAACGGTTTTGTGCAAATCCATAATATGTATGCCATTACGCTCCATAAAGATGTAAGGAGCCATAGCCGGATTCCACTTTCTTTTCATGTGCCCGAAATGAGCACCTGCTTCCAATAACTCTTCGAAGTTTGTTTGACGCATTTTCTTTAAAAAATTTTTATGTTTACATTCTTTTTAGCAGTGCCAACCACTGAGTAGTCACCACACTACGCAATGAATCTCAATGATTTAGATACTAAACATTATCTATTAAATTCGAAGTGCAAAGATAATAAAATTTATTGGATTACGAACACTTGGCTATTACGATAAAAATTTTTTCCACAATTTTCTGACAAACATCGACGGATAGCCATACGATAGAGCAATGATAAACAGTACTGTATTGAGCAACGATATTCTTATGAAGTCTCTACCTTTGCGAAAATGCGATATGCGTTCGTTGGCCGGAGGGTAGTATACGTCTATCGTAGTGGGAATGAGCTCGATATTGCGCCATGCAGCACGAACGAGAAGCTCCAATTCGGCTTCGTAGCGGCGTGTGAACGGTCGCATTTTACCCATTTTTAGCAGTGGATACAAGCGGAAACCTGTCTGTGTGTCGGGTAGTCCGATACCCGTCTGTAGGCGAAACCAAAAGTTCGAAAATCGGTTGGCAAACCTATTGCCTTGTGGCATAAATGGGTTTCCGAAATGCCGAGAACCGATTATAAGTGCATCTTCGTGTCTTGAGGCTGTTTCTACCAGTTTTGGTATGTCGCATGCCTTGTGTTGCCCGTCGGCATCGATAGTTACGGCGTGCGTAAACCCTTGTGTAAGAGCGCGGTCGAATCCCTTGCTTATAGCGTAGCCTTTACCTCTGTTTTGTGAGTACGATACTACATCGATACCGACAAAGCGACTGACAACCTGCAGAGTAGCGTCGGTAGAGCCGTCGTTTACGACGATTATGTCTTGGGTATATTGCAATACGTCGTTTATTACGTCAGATACGTGTGTTTCAGAATTATATACGGGTACAACGACACAATATTTCATCTTTCGCATACGGAGAGGTTGCCGACTCTAAAAACAATTATTTATCGATGTACAAAATTGAGGTCTTTTAATAACTCTCTCAACTGCTGCATATTATCGAGCACCAAGTTGGCTCCGGCTTCTTTAAGGTCGTCGCGAGTCAATATGCCCGTATTTACGCCTATCGTGAATATTCCTGCCGCTCTCCCCGAACGTATTCCAAGAGGAGCGTTTTCTATGACCAACGCCTCTTCGGCGTCGACACCGGCTATCTTGAGAGCCGTCAGATAGGGCTCGGGGTGAGGTTTGCCGTGTTTTACTTCGAAGGCAGATACGATATGATTCCTTTCGAATATGGCGGGGAAATACTCTTGCAATTTCTCGAAAAGCGATACCTGAGCCGAACCGGTAACCACAAGTAAATGAATGTTTTGCTGTTTGACCCACTGTAATACCTCCGATATGCCCTCGATAGGCTTTGGAGCGGGGTACCCGCCGAATATTGAGGATTTCAGTGCATATATTTCGTCTTTGGTCTTACGGTCGGCATCGTGTCCGTATAACTTATTGTATATGGCGTCGATAGTACTATCGGCAGTACGTCCCTCGTGCAGATAGGCTTCGTAAGGCGAAAATTCGAGCCCGAAATGTAAAAGAGCCTTGTGCCATGCCTCTGCATGATAAGGCATAGAGTTGAACAAAATACCGTCCATATCGAAGAATATAGCTTTTATGTTTTTATTCTTCAAAGTCGTTAGGGTCGGAGTATCAATGTTATACATAAATAGTTTATTCTTTATATATGTGCGGGAGTGAGATTGCTTACAGTCTGCCGTCGACAAACCGACGGTCTACAACCGACTTGACATCGAATACTACCGTGCCTGCCTTGTGGTAATACTCGAAGTCTGAAATTGTCGTGAGCCACTGCCAATACTATTGCACTGTATTTCTTGTCTTTGTCTATCTGTGCAATAGTGCGTACTCCGTATTCATTATACAGTTCGTCGCTGTCGACCCAGTTGTCGTAGATATCTACATTAGCTCCGAACTCTCTGAATTCGCGATATATATCCACTACTTTGGTATTTCTTATATCGGGGCAATTCTCTTTGAAGCTTACTCCGAGTATCAGTATATTCGAGTCTTTGATGGGAAGTCCTTTGTTTATCATAAGTTTCATCACCTTGCTGGCAATGAACGATGCCATAGCGTTGTTTACGTGCCGTCCCGATAAGATTACTTGCGGGATATAGCCGAGCTTTTCAGCTTTTTTCACCAAATAATACGGGTCTACCGATATGCAGTGTCCGCCGACGAGTCCCGGTTGGTAACGCAGGAAATTCCATTTTGTAGCAGCCGCCTCTATGACGTCGTTGGTATCGATACCCACTTTGTCGAAGATGAACGCAAGTTCGTTGACAAACGATATATTGAGGTCGCGTTGCGAATTTTCGATGATTTTCGATGCTTCGGCTACCTTTATCGATGGGGCTTTGTGTGTACCCGCCTCTATAATGGAGCGATATAGATTGTCTACCCGGTCGGCTATCTCGGGAGTGGAGCCGGAGGTTACCTTTTTTATCTTTGTCAGAGTGTTTATCTTATCGCCGGGATTGATGCGTTCGGGCGAGTAACCCGCGAAAAAGTCTCTATTGAATACCAGCCCCGATACTCTCTCTATCTCGGGAATACAATCTTCTTCGGTGCAGCCGGGGTAAGTAGTGGATTCGTAAATAACCACATCGCCTTTGGATATCACTCTACCCACTGTCTGAGAGGCTTTTATGAGCGGTTTGAGGTCGGGGGTATTGAAGCTGTCGATCGGAGTAGGTACGGTAACTATGTATATATTGCACTCTCTGATATCGTCTTCTTTGTCGGAGAAAGACAACCCTCTATCTGAGGCAGACCGATGTATATCGGTGGCATATCTGAGCCCGTCCAAATCGGCTTCCAGAGTGTGGTCTCTGCCTTTTTTGAGCTCTTCTATCCTCTCCTTGTTTATATCGAACCCTATTACTCTATATTTTTTACCGAACTCTATCGCAAGAGGTAGCCCGACGTATCCGAGTCCGATGATTGCTATTCTGTCCATAGTTGCGGCATTTTTATTTTTGTGATTAAATATGCAAGTAAACGAATCCATTGTCGTTCATCTCCTTTTTGTCGTATATATTTCGTCCGTCGATTACTACGGGTTTTGCCATCGATTGAGCTATCTTGCTCCACGACGGCATACGAAACTCTTTCCATTCGGTAAGCAGTAGCAGAGCGTCGGCACCTTCGACTGCATCGTACATATCTGCCGAATAAATCACCTTATCGCCTATTCGACGACGACATTCGTCCATCGCTATGGGGTCGTAAGCCTTTACAGTACAGCCGGCTTCGACGAGTCTGTCGATTACCACGAGCGAAGGAGCTTCGCGCATATCGTCGGTCTCGGGCTTGAACGACAATCCCCACAGAGCGACGGTCTTACCCTCGAGGTCGGAGTCGAAGACTTTGCACAGCTTGTCGAACAATATACCTTTCTGGTAGTTGTTTACATCCTCTACCACCTGCAATATACGCATATTGTAACCATTTTCGGAGGCGGTACGAATGAGAGCTTTTACGTCTTTGGGGAAACAACTGCCGCCATAGCCGCAGCCGGGATAGAGAAACTTATTGCCTATACGCGAGTCTGCCCCTATACCCTGACGCACCATATTGACGTCGGCTCCTACCAAGTCGCATAGGTTGGCTATCTCGTTCATAAACGAAATTCGTGTTGCCAGCATAGCGTTGGCGGCGTATTTTATCATCTCTGCCGAAGGTATATCGGTGTATATCATACGATAACGGTTGAGAGTAAAAGGCTTGTAGAGTCTGTCCATTATCTGACGTGCTCTGGAGGTCTCCACACCTACTACTATGCGGTCGGGACTCATAAAGTCTTTTACGGCAGCACCTTCTTTGAGAAATTCAGGATTGGAGGCTACGTCGAATTCGACACTGAGTCCTCGACGAGCAATCTCTTTTTCTATAACATCTTTCACCCGCTCCGACGTACCGACAGGAACGGTACTTTTCGTAACAAACAGCGTATATTTATCGATATTTTGCCCTACGATACGCGCCACATCGAGCACATATTGCAGGTCGGCGGCTCCGTCTTCGTCGGGCGGAGTACCTACGGCACAGAAGACCACCTCTACATCGTGCAGACAATCGAGGAGGTCGGTAGCAAAACGTAGTCGGCCGGCACGATGATTTTTTATCACCATTTCCGTAAGATTCGGCTCATAGATAGGCACTATGCCTTTGCGTAAGCTCTCTATCTTGTTTTTGTCGATATCGACGCAAGTAACGTTTATCCCCATTTCGGAGAAGCATGCCCCTGAGACCAATCCCACATAACCCGTTCCTACTACTGCTATATTCATATTTGAAACAAATAAGAGATATTACTAAATATAAAGCCGACAAATAAGGTCATTTGTCGGCACGATCAATTGTTATATATATCATTTCGATGCGAGTTCTATATATTTATCTATTTCGCCGGCTTCGGGGCTATTGAAATACTTATCTTTTATGGTCTGATAGTATTCGAGTGCCTTCTTACTGTCTTTGAGCTCAAACATATACAAGTCACCTGCTTTCTTGAGGAAACGAGCCGAGAGAGCTTCGTTTTTGTAGGCGGCAGCCTTATCGAAATATTCTATAGCCTCTTTTATATTGCCTTTCTCTACGTAACAGTCGCCGATAAGCCCGTCCATAGCAGGAGCGAAATTGAACGACTTGCGGTTTGCTTTCTTGGCGTAGTCGATAGCTTCGTCGAATTTACCGAGATTGAATGCACAGATAGCGGCACCGATAGCAGCTTCGTTTTTGGCTTTCGTAAACTTGTACGACGAGTATATCTCGGCATATCCGCTGTTGATACCGTCGCCGTTGAGAGCCAAGGCGAAAGAGTCGCGAGCGAGGTTCTGTTCGCACCATACGAGTTTAGCCGATACCTCTTCGTTTTTCGGCTCAAAATAGTATTTCTTGCTTACGAATATCAGTACGACGATAGCCACGATAGCGATAAGAGTGTAGTATATTGCTTTCTGGTGTTGTTCGAAGAATATTTCGGCACGCGAGAGTATCTCGCCCATATTTTTTTCTTCGTGTTTACCTTGTTTTCGGGTGTTTTCCATAGATATTTACTGTTACTGAAAAAATTAATTACTGAAAAATCGAGGCACAAAATTATATCTTTTTTTTAGAATAGCAAAATGTAGATTCAACAGGCAGAGTTATAAAAAAGAGAAAAAGGAGATTCGAATAAAAGCGACTTTCGCGGCCTTTGGTTTAACATATATTGAATGTCGAGTAATTTATTATAGGGTAATTGATTAATGTTCATTGTTTTGGGGATATATTGTCTGATAAGTTTATTTGTGTTCTCTACCGTCCCCTTTTGCCAAGAAGAATAAGGGTCGGTGAAGTACACCGAGGTATGTAACTTTTTTGAAATCAGTTTATGTTTGGCAAATTCTCCTCCGTTATCGGTTGTTATTGACTTAACGTGTTTTTTAAAGGCTTCAGCAGTCTGATGACCGTTTTTGCGACCTCCTCTACGTTCTTTCCTCTCGTGAGTCTCTCCATAATCAGGTATCTGGTTTTACGTTCTATAACAGTGAGAATAAAGTCTTTTCCGTTTTGTATGAGATCCATCTCGAAGTGTCCGAACTCTTCTCTTTTCTCTACCTCTGGCGGTCTTTCCTTTATCGACACCCTGTCAGGGATGTTCCTGACACCCGCACCGATAGGTCGTTTCCGATGTTTTAGCCGATGACGGCAGTGTCTGTATAGAGAACCTCCGTTGAGTTTGTCTTCTCGTATGAACCTGTATATCCACTCTACGACTTCACAGTCTTTGTCTTTACATAACAGAATGCCAATACTCTGATTCTCACTGGGCTTTTTTACATCCCTATCCAATACTTCCAAATAAAAATTCAGTTGTCCCAACTGTTCCGGCTTAAACTTATCAGCCTTCAATTCAAACGCCACCAAACACTGCAATCCCCCTGTGATAGAAAAGCAAATCAATTTTTCACATCTGACATTTTGGCATTTTCTCCTAGTAATATTGTCTGCATTACGCCATTTTTAATACATATCACCTGTTGGCATATAGATTGTTTACTTATATAAGTCCAAAAGATTATCGGGTCTAGGAATGGCATTATTTTATTGTATAACGGCAACCTGAAACATGTTGTCACTAAAAGCATAAAGGAGGTAAAAATGGCTGGAAAAAATATTCACGTTGTTCATAATGGAGATCAATGGCAGGTAAAACAAGAAAATGCTCAACGCAGTTCTGGTAATTTCAATACCCAGAAAGAGGCAATTGAACGTGCTCGTGAAATTGCTATTAATAATGGTCAAGAAGTTATTATACACGGATTAAATGGGCGTATTCGTGAAAAGAATAGCTATGGCAATGACTCATATCCACCAAAAGGGTAATATTGAGGTTTAGGATAAAGCCCGACAATTTTATAATCGGGCTTTATTTTCAATATAAAATACAAGCATATGATAGCTGGAAAGTTGTATCCCTTTTCAAAGATTCGACATACTTGTCCAGGAAGCATCTTCCTCTTCAATTTTTTCGAAAAAAAGCCAGACCTCTTTGATAAGTCCGTCCTCCAAACGAATACTCTATTATTGCTGTCCGATAAAATCTTGGATTGGATAAAAAAACAGGGCTGATTTCTTTGTATAAGTTCAGCCCTTTTTGTTTAATTTTGTTTGTACCACCAAAATAGAATCAAACAATGCCCAAAAGTAATCATTTTATCGGGTAGCAAAGTACTTTTCCGACGAAAAAACGATTTTTCGACTATTTTTTTAGCCGTTTTCGATATCGTTTACACCATAAACTTGATTGTAGAGCGTCTTTTTCACCTCGATAAACTGTTCGGAAAAGCCCGAAAAATCTTTGCTCATGATACAAAGAGGCACAGATTGTTTATTTTTGTCGTAAGGCGGCTGTATATACGTCTCGTCGTGTAAGACAAAGCCGAGACGTTGGTAGAAATTTATTCTACGGTGTGTGATTGCATCTGTAGGGTGTTCGACTTCCAATATTATCGGCTTGTTTGCACGTTGTACGAAGTCGCTCAGAGCACGCGAGCCTATGCCTTGCCCACGGGCAATGCTATCAACGGCAAAATGCTCTATGTAGACGAAGTGTTCGAAATCCCAATAGATGATGAACCCGACGGTACTGTCGGAGTCTGTAAGAATCTCGATTCTTATAGGCTGCTCGCCTCCGAACAACTCTATCAACTGCTCGTATCTGCGTCGCTCGTCGTCGGGGAACGATTGCTCATAAATATGCCATATCGGCCCTAAAATATTGGTCATAGGCTGAGGAAATCTATTACTTTATCGTATGTTACGGCAGGGTCGATATGGTCGATATAGACTAAGTTTTTGGGGATAGAATGGCAGTTGCGGGCTATATCGAGTTTGTCGGGGTCTGCCTCGGTCGCCTCTATCGTCAGATTGCGTTTTACCAATGCTGCCATCAGAGGTAAAACACCCTGCCCACAGTTTTTTATCAGTATCTTACCACTGCCGGGAAGTGTCGATATTACGGACGAATAGTTGCCATACCGTTGAAGCTCTTTTTTGGCAATTCTTGCTATACGGCTGCCTTTGTAAATATAATTTTTCATCACCTTATCGGCAAAATATTGCGGAGTCTCTACCTTGTCGGCAAGTATGTCGTATTTTTCGCGTAAGAGCGAGCAGAAATATTTTGCTACAGCCCGCGTATCGAGGTCGTTTGTATCTGAATCACGCTGCGATAGCGTCGTTTCGAGGTCGGCAAGACTTATACGCTGCTCTATGACCACATCGACTTGCCCTCTGCGAAGCACAAACTCTTTTTTCGGCAATATATGCCCTACGCCGTGTAATACGATGGGTACGATATCGAGCCGTAAGACTTTAGCCAGATAGAAAGCGCCCTGTCTGAAACGTCCGATAGAGCAATCCTCGGACCGAGAGCCTTCGGGGAAGACCAAAACAGAGTATCCCTTATCTACAAGCATCCGTATTTTGCCCATATTCTCTTCGATACCGTTTTCGACGGGAACGAAATCGGCGTATCGTATTATGATACCATAAAAAGGATTGTGCCACGTCCAGCGATTGGTAAGTGCGATGATTTTGGGCGAGAGCATCAGGATATAAAGCAAGTCGAGATGGCTCTGGTGGTTTGCGATAATCACCGAAGGCTTGTCGAATGTGGTTCCGTACGGGTTGTTTACGGTATGTTTTACCTGCGGCATCATATAGGCGAAGATGCGTAGCCCTCGACAGAGTATTTTGTGAAAAAGTTCTTTGTTTCTATCGCTTTTGCCGCCTATGGTGAGTATGAAAAATCCCGTGATGCTCGTCATTACAGCCGCAACGACAAATACGGCGAAGCTAAAAACTGTCTTAGCCATATTCCACAGTGTTATAGGCATTATACGCGGACGATTGTTGGCTCCGTACACGAGCCATTTATATAGGAGCGGCGGCAAAATGTACGCACAGACCACTACGGTAATCATCCCCACAATCGTAAGCTCGGCGAGCGAACGCATAGCCGGATGTTTTGCAAAGATAAGTATCCCGACGGCAATGAAAAGTATTGTTGCCGATAGTACTATCGATACCTTGAACTTATCGAGCATCTTGCGGCGGTATGTATATTCGTGTATGAGTCCTTCGGTGATAAAGATGGTGTAGTCGTCGCCCTGTCCGAAAATAAATGTTGCAAGGATGATGTTTACGATATTGAATTGTATGTCGAATATGTTCATCAACCCGAGAATCCATATCCATCCCACAGCCAAAGGCACGAAGGTAATGAGAGCAATCTCTATGCGTCCGAAAGAAAACAGCAGAAACACAAACACGACGAACCCGCATATATATAGTACCTTGTTGAAGTCGTCGGAGAGCGATGTTACCATTCGTTTCATAAAAGAGCTATTGTCGAAAACGTATATATTGTCCGTATCAAACAGCTTTGCCACAGACTGCTCGTCGTCTCTGCCGTAGATGGTGGAGAATATCATAGTGCTTCGGTCGTCGATATTGATATAATTTTCGGCTAAACTCTGCAGAGCGTCGTAGAAATAGGCGAAAGGTCGGGCGGTATACTCTCTGTTTATGATGTCGATAAAACCGTCGAAGGCGTCGGGAGCAAATCCTTGCAGGCGGCTCGCTTTTTGCAGTTTGTCGACGAATGTTTGGCGTCGCGTAGCCCAGAAATCGTTCCAGAGAGCGATTTTTTTTACCTGTTCATCTTGTGTGGGGAAGAAGTTGCCTATTCCGGCTATCTTTTTTATGGCGGTATCTTGCTTGTTTGCTCTTCGAGTAAGTTCGGGCAAAACGTATTTGTGGTAATAGGCCAATGCCTCGTCGGGATTCTTACCCTCTGCCACTATATAGACCGTATTTCCGTCGGCTTTGTTGTCGTCTGCCAGCTTGTCCATTATCTGGCGCTGTTCGGCGGTCATATAATTGATATTGTGCATATCGACATCGAACTTTGTCCCGAAGCTAAACACGAACAAAACTATCGTTGCCAACACGAATGCTATTACAAGCACCTTGTTGTTTTCGGGCGAAAAGCCTGTAACAGCCCGCATCAACAATCTTCTGCCTACGGTGGTCGTCTCCGACGAAGCTATACTTTTTCTTCTCTGTTTTTCCGACAATATATGAGGTAAAAACACGAGTACGAATATCATTGTACCTACGAGCAAAAGGGCCGAAAACAGCCCCAAGTCGTGCATCGCCTCCGACGATATGAAAAGCAAACTCAGAAAAGCTCCGACAGTGGTGATATTACCTATCAAAAGCGGATTTATAAGGTCTCTCAGAGTCTCTTCTTTTGCTTTTATGTGTTTGAAATGGGCTAAGAAATGGAGCGGATAGTTTACGGCAATCCCCAGAATAATAGAGGCTATCCCGATAGCTATTATCGAAACGGTATTTTTAAAAAGCACTATTATCCCAAGCGAAAATAGTACTCCAAACCCTATAGACACTACGATAAGTGCTATAGGTCTTATGCTGCGGAAAAAATATAGTAATAGCGAAAATATTAATACCCCCGACACACCTATGGCAAAAATACTATCGGCTTTTATACGTTCGGCGTTGGTGATAGATATCAATGCAGCTCCGAAAGGTGTTACTTTCACCTCTTTGTCAAACTGTGCCTCTGTCTGCCCTACGGCTTTGTATATGTCTGCTGCAAGTAGTTTGTTTTCAGATGTCTCCGACGACGGATAAACCGAGGTGATTGTTACCATACACTCTCCTCTTTGGTTGAAAACAAAGCCGTCGAAGGTCTCGTAATTGTCGTTTGGACGAAATACTTCGAGTCCTTTCAACGCCCTGCCCGACAACATCAATGGGTCGTTTTGTATGATATTACGCATAAAAGCACCCATTGGCGACAATAGCATTTCGCGGTCTTTAGCGAGCTTTTCTGCTATATGTGTCTCATTCATAAGCAGGCTGTCGATATGCCGATAGTCGTCTTCGGCAAGATATAGAGGCAGATTTTGTATGATAAAGTTTGTGGTATTCGATATTTGTTCGTTGTCTATTTCCGATACCAGTGCTTTTATTCGTCGCCCGCCATCGTACGATTCTACTGTCTGTGAAAAAAATGTTGCGGCTTCCGTAAGCGTTGTTTCGTCCACATCGCCCGATGTAGGCGAAAAGGTGACAATAATTTTGTTTGCTCCACCTATACGTTGATACGCTTCGGATATTCGGCGATTTGTGTCGTTCGATGGTAAAAACGACGAGATATCTTCGACAAAATCTATACGAGAAGCCAAAAATGCCAATACTACGGATATTAGCGCCAATACGAACCATAAAATATACTTTTGTCGCTCGAAGAATCTATAAATTGTCAGTATCAGTCTATTCATAGGAGTAAATCTAATGTGGTCGCAAATGGCGAAAGTGTTCTAAACCTCTCAACCGTCGTTTTCGTCGACAAAATACAGCTGCTGCTCCCCGAAGAATGCTTCGAGGTCGCGACGCTCTCTCTTGGTCGGACGTCCAAATCCCCTCGCTCGCTGGTTCTGACGGTCGATACGTATAGCTTCTATCAGTTCCAGTTGGTCTGGCGAGGTGATGTTCTGCAAAAATTGCTCCACGAGTTTGGCTCCGATACGGGTCGGTGGTACATCGAGCACTCTGAAAGTGTACACTACGGGAGGACGCTTTATCTGTATAGTGTCGCCGATTACAACCGCCCTCGATGCTTTGACAGGGGTGTTTTCTACCATTACCCTTCCTTTGCCACAGGCTTCCGACGCCTTGGCTCGGGTCTTGAAAAGCCTGACAAACCATAGATATTTGTCGATACGTGTCATATTTAGTTTATTTATTGTTGAATCTGTTCATAGCCACGCTCAGCCCTTCGAGGCAAAACGACCTGATACAGTCGACTGCAACCTCTATCCTTTCCGTAACGGTCTTTTGCTCATCGGCAGAGAATCTGCCTAAAACATACGGTATCTGTGCTCCCTGCGGGAAGTCGTTGCCGATACCGAAGCGCAGGCGGGCATAGTTCTGTGTCGTTATCAGTTGTTCGATGTTTTTCAGTCCGTTGTGTCCTGCGTCGGAGCCTTTGCCCCGCAGCCTGATAGTGCCGAGCGGCAAAGCAAGGTCGTCTACTACCACGAGCAGGTTCGCCACACCAATATTCTCCTTTTGCAACCAATAACGAACGGCTTTGCCGCTCTCGTTCATATAAGTGAAGGGTTTGAGCAGTATCACTTGGCGATTTTTAATTTTTCCTTCGGCAATAGCTCCATAGCGTTTATTGACGTCGAAGCTTACGTTGAGTATCTCGGCAAGTCGGTCGAGCGTATCGAAACCGATATTGTGCCGTGTATGAGCGTATTCGTCGCCTATATTACCAAGTCCTACTATCAAATATTTCATCTACAGAGCTTTATATAATTAATGAATATTGACCTGAGTGGCTCCGAAGCCATATTGTTGGAACGAGGCATCTTGAAAACTCGCATTCTTGTACTGTTTCCTTAGCAACTCCGTTATCTCTTTTCGCAAAACGCCTTCGCCTTTGCCGTGTATGAAGACGATTTTTTGCCCTTTTTTGTTGATATTTTCTTTCATAACAGAGTGAAACTTATCGAGTTGTATCCGCAACATATCGGCATTGTCGAGGTTGGCAAAATTGTCGATAAGTTCGTGGATATGTAGGTCTACCTCAATGATTTGACTCTTACGGGGCGGAGCAAACTGCCGCTTGGTCGGCTGCGGACGTTTGTCGTGCATAGCATCTTGCAACTGCTTGTCGTCTATGAGATCTTTTATCGGCGGATAGTCGTTTTCGATAAGATTTACAAGCATTGCCTTTGCTTCGAAAAAATCGTTCTCCTCGAAGCGATGTAGTTTATAAAAATCCACAGGATTGATACGTACGGCAACGTCCAATGCGGGTTTGGCGTCGAACTTTGTCGTTTGTTTGTATGCAAAGCCCTGAAAACGAACAAACTCATAGTCGTTTACCTCATCTTTACGCACATCTGTTATGAAAAGTTTCGTCTGCGGCTCGATAGTATCCGCCGTATGCACCGACACTGTGGCATTACCCGTAAGTATCTGAAAATCGATATAGTAATTGCTTTCGTTAATAACGAACATCTCCATATCGGTGTTTTGCAGACTCTTGATATTCACAGGGACAAAAGCCAACGAGACGTTTATAGACTCGCCTTCGGGTGTCTCTTCGGCTATATCGAACTTATACTGCGGCTTTTCGACCTTTTGTGTAGTTGTCGTCGTGTCGGGTTTGCTTTTACTCTCGGAGACAAAGTTCAACTCGTTGGTATCGGCAACTACCACCACATCGTTAGCCAAAACGGGAGTCTCGAAACCATCTTCTTCGAGAACGGTTACGACTCCCTTTTCACCGATTCGGGTAATAACGCCACCTCCTACTGCATTGAGGTAGCGTACTTTATCGCCTATTTTCATTTTTCCTTACGACCGATTTTTATTTTTCGGGGAAAACAAAACTTACGGTTTGTTTCACATCGGGGTGAAGGCTCTGAGACACAGGACACTCTCTCACACAAGCATTGAGTATCTTACGTTCTTTTTCCGAATAGTCGTTGTGCGGAAAAGTTATTTCTATGACTATCTCTGCTACTCTACGTGGCGAAGTGTTCATTATTTTTGTAGTTTTGGCGGTAGCTCCGTCGATAGAGAAGCCGTACGTGCGGGCAGCGATACCCATAATGGTAAACATACAGCTACTCAGAGATGTTGCCAGCAAATCCGACGGCGAAAAACTCTTACCTTCGCCCTGATTGTCGACAGGAGCGTCGGTTATCAACTTCACACCCGACATCACGTGAGTAATTTCGGTACGTAAATTTCCTTTATATATGGTTGTTGTTGTCATAAGTCTATAATATTCTTTTTGTTAAAATATCGGCAAACCCTTTACACATTTTACTGTACAGAGCTTGCCGATAAGATTTGAATTAAATTAGTTTATACCGACCGTATTACATTTTCTTTGTCAAAATGTATTTGTCTGCTAATTCGCCTTCGGCTTTCTTGCCTTCTGCATCGAGTACAGCAATAGTGTTGTCTGTAAGCTCATATTGACGTACGGTACCGTCTTTGTCGGTCAGAGAGAATCTGCCGCCTTCGCCGCGAACGATTTCGCCTTCACTTACAAATTGCTTTTCTTTCTTAGCCATGTAAGTTTCAGTCAGTTTAAACTTACCGTCTTCGCTGATAACAAGTTCGGTCTTGATACCCGAACAGTCGGCGCAAGGCAATGTGCCTTCGAACGTACCGCTGATAGGAGCCGGAGCCGGTTCTGCCACAACGACAGTATCGGTTGTAGCTTCCTGATTTTCGGTATTTTGCTTGTTACCGCAAGATACCAAACCCATTGCAAACATTGTGGCTGCTGCTGCCATTACAAAAAATGATTTCTTCATAATTCTGATTCTTTTTTTAATTTAGAATAATAAAATTTTTCGTGCAAAGGTAGTAATTTTTTTATTCACATAAAAATAGTAACTTTGTCTTCCATATATGGAACAGCAATCATTCTCGCTCTACGAGCTGAACAGTACGATAAAAAACCTTCTGAAAGAGGTATTTTTCGAAAGTTTGTGGATACGTGCCCAAATCAGCGAAATACATACCAACGCTAACGGACATTGCTATATAGAGCTAATAGAATACGATACAGACCGCCGCGTCATTGCCCGCCAGAAAGCGACTATCTGGGCAACGACATACAAAATGCTGCGTCCCTACTTCGAGCAGACGGCAGGGTACGAACTGCAAGCAGGGTTAGAGA
>ERZ772926.796-NODE-796-length-16636-cov-5.330378_pt1 | contig 16636 bp, 16 predicted proteins | sample MGYA00511136_ERZ772926 | MGnify/ENA primary metagenome ERZ772926 (study PRJEB29015, sample SAMEA2737917) | human oral metagenome | biome: human oral; feature: human-associated habitat; material: dental | place: China | collected 2153 ... | reverse complement strand
ATATGTCATAGGCACGCTCCCCGCGGCTCGAGTTCTCCACCACCATTGGTACATAGTAACTCATGCGTTCCTCCCCACAGGGGATTCCTTATGCCGTGATATTGTCCACGATGAACTGCGCCGTCTTCTTGCGCAGTACCGTCGCAGCAAGGTCACTGACACGCCCCTGCTCCTTGATGATCTTCTGAACCTGCTTGGGCGTTGCGCCGTAGGACAGCGCCATCGCATAGACCTCCTGATCAAGATCCCTTCCCTCGACCTTGATTCCCTCAGCCTTTGCAACCTCCTCAAGCATGAGATCTGTACGGACATTCTTCTCTGCCGTCTCGCGATACTCGTCGCGAATGCGCGCCATATCAAGGCCCGCGTACTGGAGATACTGTTCGAGACTCATTCCCTGCTGCTCGAGACGCATCGCCATTTCCTGAATCATCGCCGTAATGCGGTTGTCGACCATCACCGGCGGAATCTCCATTGTGCAGTTATCCGTTGCCATGTCGATCGCCTTCGTACGGCGATCCGTCTCCGCCTGACGCTCCGCACCTACCTGCAGGTTCTTGCGGATGTCTTCGCGCAGCTCTGCGAGCGTCTCGAACTTGCTCGCATTCTTTGCGAACGCGTCGTTCAGTTCGGGCAGTTCGCGCGACTTGATGCTGCGCACCGTGCACTTGAACACGGCAGGCTTGCCCTTCAGGTTCTCCGCGTGGTACTCCTCGGGGAATGTGACGTTCACATCACGCTCCTCACCGACCTTCACGCCGATGAGCTGATCCTCGAAGCCGGGGATGAAGCTGCCCGAACCAATCTGGAGCGGGTAGTCCTCGCCCTTGCCGCCCTCGAACGCCTCACCATCCACGAAACCCTCGAAATCGAGTGTTACGAAGTCATCCTTCTTGACTGCGGCATCTGCCGGTGCGTCCACAAGGGTTCCCTGATGCTGACGCATCCCCTCAATCTGACGGTCGATGTCCTCCTCAGACACGGTGACTTCCGGCTTCTCCACCTTCAGCCCCTTGTAGTCGCCGAGTGTGACCTCGGGACGCTGCGTAAACTTCGCCGTAAAGACGACATCCTTTCCCTCTTCGAGCGTCACGATGTCGATCTCGGGGCGCGTCACAGGCTCCATGTCCTGCTCTGTCAGAGCATCCTCGAATGCCTGCTGTGCAACGCTCTCAAATGCCTCTTGCAGGATCGCATCCTTGCCGACGAAATTCTCGACAATCTTGCGGGGCGCCTTGCCCTTGCGGAAACCGGGAATGTTCACGCGTCCGGAAATGCGCTTTGCCGCACCGTCCGTTGCCTTTTCAAGCTTCGCCTGCTCAACTTCAATCGTCAGAGTGACCTCGCGGTTTTCACCATGCTCTGCCGTAACCTTCATTGTATGAAACAACCTCCTGTTTTTTCCTATGGAAGCGCGCCAAACGCGGCTTCCCGATATGCGGGCATGCAAAGAGCACAGCGCCCGCGATTCTATCTGTATCGTATCACAAAACCGGCGAAATGACAAGCCGCGTTATTTCAGCAGCTCCGTCATACGTGTCAGCGGCTCAGAGAGATCCATATGCCCCGAGAGCGTCTCTACTGCGGCACCATCGATCAGGATGGTTACCTTCTGCACCTCAGGGAAGTCCGTCAGCGTATTCACAATCGACCCGATGAGCATCTCCTCCCCCGTCGAGCCGCCGCTGAAATTCATCTGCAACTCCTTCGAGAAATCCACCGTGGCAACGCCGTCCTTCACCGTGACACTGCGCAGCTTTGCCTTCTTCGGAATGACGTTCGTCTGCCCCTGCTCCTTCGTCCCCATAAGGAGGGACTTCAGCACCGCTGTATACTTATCGTCCTTGTCCGTTTTCACCGTACGGCGAACAGCGATCAGCCCCGTCCCGTCACTGCGCGGATAGTAGACATTGATCTGTATTTCCTTGGGCTCTGCCGCAGGCGGCGCCGTCTTGTCCTGCGTCTGCTCCGTCTGCGCCGGACTTCCTGTCTGTGCCCCCTTCTGCTCATTCGTACAGCCTGCTGCGATGCCAAGAATGGACACTATGATAAGCACAGAGAATATGTATGATATCATTTTCCGTCGCGTGAACATCTCTAGTTTTCTCCTCCCTGTTCAAAGTAACGCTCAATGGCATGGACAAGTGCCTGTGCAAGCCGCTCCTGATAGTCGGCATCCGCAAGCAGCTCCTCCTCGTCCGGATTCGAGAGGAATCCGAGCTCCACAAGAGCGGCGGGGATCTCCGTATGCCGCAGAACATAGAATTTCGCGTATTTCACGCCGCGGTTGTAGAGTCCTCCTGCTGCGGCAAGCTCCTCGTTAAGGAGCGATGCAAACTGCTCATCCGCATCCGTCTTTGGATAGTAGTAGGTCTCCATGCCGTGCGCATCGGGGTTTGTAAACGAGTTGCAGTGCACAGAGAGGAAGAGTTCCGCCTCTGGATGTGCGAGGCTCACATCCACACGCGCCTGCAGTTCCCGCGCAGCAGAACTGCCCGCATGAGAGACATCCACATCCTCTGTACGTGTCATAACAGGATGCGCACCTGCCGCGTGCAGAAGTTCCTTCACGCGCATGGAAACGGCAAAGGCGACATCCTTCTCTCGCACACCAGAGTACCCGACCGCGCCTGAGTCACTGCCTCCATGCCCCGGATCAATGACAATCGTGTGTCCGCGTGCGGCACTTGGCTTTGCCTTCGGAGCGATGAGGTCGATGATGAGATACTCCTTCACCTTCCCATGTGCCTCTCCCGGCATGGTATGGACGCGGAAGCTGTCCTCATGGAGGAGGGTGTCTGCGGCAGTGACCATGAGAACCGCACCGCGCCCCTCTTTATGGACGGCAACATTAGCCGCAAGCCCCCCACTCGGCACATATGCGAGAGGGAATTTCTTGTCGAGCTTCACATCCTCGAACGCGAGACGCAGCTCGTGCTGCCCCTCCATCGCGGTCGTATAGGAAAGCCCCGCACGATTCATCCCAATCTGAATCCGTACGGCAGCCCGTCCGTCGATTACCATTTCATGGCTCTCAATGCTCATGAATCGATAGGACTTGGCCTCGCCCGTACTGCTCACGAAAAGCGTACAAAAACAGACAAAAAGCGCTGCCACTGTGAGCAGCGTCCTGATCCACATACGTTCATTCCACCGTGTCAATGCCAATAACACCTCCGATTCATTATTTGTTCAGGAGCTCCAGTGCCTCTGCCTCGGCAGCTTCCGTGGCTGCTGCGTCGCGCTCCATTGAGATCATCAGATAGTCTCCCTCAGCAATGTCTGCAGGGAGAAAATTGCGCGGAAAGTTTACCTTTTCCATCGCATCGCCGAGCAGAAGCACGGCGTATTTTCCTTCAAAGCGGTCAAGATACGCCGAAATCATTGTTTCTCTCCCCGTTCAACCGAAATGTTATATGTTTTTCCATCGCTTGTCACTGTGATCGTCCCATTCTCTGCTGTCACATAAACGGAGAGCTTCATAGCGTGATACTTCTTCATCGTCTCCTTATGCGGATGTCCATAGTCGTTGTTCACTCCGCAGGAGATGAGCGCCGCCTCGGGCTGTACCGCACGCAGGAAGTCCGCCGAGGAGGAAGTCTTGCTGCCGTGATGTCCTGCCTTTAGGATCGTACTCTTCACACGGGTGGTGCCTGCGGCAAGAATTGCCTGCTCTTCCTTCTTCTCCGCGTCCCCTGTGAGCATCATGGAGAAATCTCCAAAGACCAGCCGCCCGACCACCGATTCATTGTTCGGGTCGTGCTTGTACCCCTTAACCGAGCCTTCCTTCACAAGTTCCGCCGATGGGGCAAGCACCTCGAATACGGCACCGCCGCCGAGATCCACACGATCCCCCGCGACGAGGCCCTTGCGCTCGATCTTCTTCTCCTTGAGCTTTTTCACATAGCCGAGGAAGAGCTTCGAGGTCGAGGGCATGCCGTTGTCATAGACAATACCGACCGTGTACTCATCGAGCAGGACATCCATTCCGCCGATATGATCCGCGTGCGGATGCGTGAGGATGATGGTATCGATCCTCCTCACGTCTGCCTTTTTCAGCTCGGCACGCAGTTTGTCGCGTTCATCCACATCGCTCGTATCCACGAGAACATTCTTCTCCCCCGTCTGGATAAGAATCGCGTCCCCCTGTCCAATATTCAGCACCTTGACCGTAATTGTCCCCTGTGCTGCGTGCTTGTCTGACGAATCAGGAGTGGGCGCAGCGATGCAGCCCGCAACGAACTGCGCACAGATGAGTACAATGCCCGCAAGGACAGATGCAAGCCACCGTTTCATTGGCAAGCCCCCCATCCTATTACGAACGCAGTGCGAGATTGATGAGAAATGCGATGGACACGAGATACATAATCCAACTGATCTGCTTATACTGTCCCGCAAAGAGCTTCATCACCGTATAGCTGATGAAACCAAACGCAAAGCCGTTCGCGATGCTCGACGTGAGCGGCATCATGATGATCGTGAGGAATACAGGCAGTGCATTCGTAAAGTCCGAGAAGTCGATCTTTCCGACCTCGGACATCAGCAGTGCACCAACGAGAATGAGCGCGGGTGCTGTTGCAAACGCAGGTACAAGTCCGATGAGCGGCGTAAAAAGCAACGCCGCGAGGAAAAGTACACCTGCCGCAATCGCCGTAAGACCGGTACGGCCGCCAGCGGCGATGCCCGCCGCACTCTCAATGTAGGACGTAACTGTGGACGTACCGAATACCGCAGACACCATCGTACCGACCGCGTCTGTCGTCAGTGCCTTGTCGATGTTCTCGATGCGCCCATCGGATTTGACCATCTTTGCCTTCGTCGTGAGACCGATCAGCGTGCCCATATTATCGAAGAGCTCCACCACCGTAAACGTAAATATAATCGAGACAAGACCATAGTTCCACGCGCCCGCAAGATCAAGTTTACCAAATGTATCACCCATATGGGGAAGTGAGGTGCTGACAATATCTCCGAATCCCTGCGGTGCAGGTGTCATGCCAAACGCCATCGCGAGAATCGTCGTGACAAAGATGCCGATGAGGATGGCGCCATGCACATTGCGTGCCATGAGTGCCGCCGTGAAGAGAAGCCCGAAGAGCGAGAGCAGTGTCGTCGGTGAAGTCACGTGCCCGAGCGCGACATAGGTCGCGGCGTTCTCCACGATAAGTCCCGTCCCCTTGAGCCCGATAAATGCGATAAAAAGTCCGATACCGGTGCTGATCGCGAGTTTCAGATCACGCGGCACGGCATTGATGATTGCCTGCCGAATCCCGCCGACCGTCAGGATGAGGAAGAGTACGCCCGAAAAGAACACCGCACCGAGCGCAACCGTCCAGTGCAGTCCGAGCACACCGCAGACGTAGTACGCAAAAAACGCATTGAGCCCCATGCCGGGTGCGAGTGCAACGGGATAGTTCGCAAATGCGCCCATTGCCAACGAGGCGAGCGCCGCAATCCAGATCGTCGATGCGATCGCCGCATCCTTAGGAATGCCTGCGTCCGCGAGGATGTTCGGATTGACGAAAAGGATGTACGCCATCGCAATAAAGGTCGTTACGCCTGCGAGCAGCTCCGTACGTATGGTTGTCCCCTTCTCACGCACCTTGAAGTAACGCTCGATGAAAGACGGCGGCGTCCCCTGTATCTCCATGTAAGCATCTCCTTAAAACAAAAAAAGCCCGATCAGGCTTAGAATAAAAATGGCGGAGTGGGAGAGATTCGAACTCTCGCAGCGGTTACCCACTCTAACGATTTAGCAAACCGTCCTCTTCAGCCTCTTGAGTACCACTCCATATTCATTTCACGCGCTCTTTGCGACATGAGATATATTAACAGAACATATAGAAGTTGTCAAGAAAAAAATGAAGGGGCTGCCCTTCCGTGCGCCCCTTCATCATATTGCGCAGACGTAATCTTTTCCACGTCAATACCCTTGCCTCACTTGTCCTCCTTCTTCTCCCCTTTGAGCCATTCATCGATGAGATTCTCACACAGGCGGACATGACGCTTGATGATCTCAAAGCTTTGCTCATCGACAACACCGGCACTGTCATGTTCCACCTGTTTCTCCCATTTGTAGACCGCTTCCAGTACACCGTGATAGCCGAGCTTTTGAATTTTTTCGGTCATCTCATCATAGCTGAGGTAATCTTTTTCACCGCGCAAAGCCAAGGAAAGATCCGACATGAACGACTGCATCTCCAAATGAGACAAGCCTTTCACAGCTTCATACCAAGCGCGCTGCTGCTCGACCGGAGCGTCATGCGGCGGAAAATATGCAACGTGATCGGCATCATAACGCAGACCGCTGAAATACCACCGATACTCCTCATCGGAAATACCGAGAGGATTCCCCGGCTTCGGCTCTTTCTCCGCTGCCTTCTCCGTCTGCTCGGACTGAGCCGATGAAAGCACCGACGCAAAGTCACCTGCATCATGCTTCTTTGCACGTTGCGACTGATTCATCCGTCCAAGAAGATCTGCTGACGTTTGCTCGATTCTCATGATCCGCTCCCCTTCATTTTCATATAACAAGTTGTAGTTCCACTCTATTAAATATATCGTTTTTCACAAAAAAAATAACCTTACAATTTTATGCGGCCTAAGCACTTTCTGCATAAGTACATCTTATACCAATCGGTAATAGAAAATATGAAAAAGCTATATAGAAAATTACCTTTTCTTCATTGAATGTTATTCTTTCTACAGATATAATATAATACCAGAAAGGAATGACTGAATGGAACTTGCACAATTAAAATACTTTCAAGTTATGGCAAACATTCGCCACTTTACGCGCGCAGCACGGATGCTGGACGTGACACAGCCCGCACTCAGCCGCTCGATGGCAAAGCTCGAAAAAGATCTTGAGATCCCCCTCTTTAAGCGTCATGAGGGCGAGATCGAGCTGACGTCGGAGGGAGAACGGCTTCTTCGCCGCGTAGACCGCATTCTGCGCGAGGTAGACAGTGCCCGTGAAGAGGCGAGCAGTGCGCGCGCGGAGGTTTCCACCGAATTTAAGCTCTCGTTCATCCACTCGCTTGGCAGTTACGTTCTGCCTCATATCCTGCAGGACTTTCGCGCGAGCTTCCCCGATATCCGCGTACAGTTGAATCAGCAGGACTCATCCACACTGGCGCAGCAGGTTGCGGCAGGGGAAACAGATCTCGGTCTCTGCTCCACGATTCCAACGACGGAGTACAGCGCATGGGTCTACCTCTGGTCGGAGGAGCTTTTCGTCACCGTGCCGCTCGGGCATCCGTTTGCCGACCGCAAGCGGATCAATCTGCGCGAACTTGAAGATGAACCACTGATCGCGATGAAGAGCAGCTACAGTCTGCGCATCCTCGTCGATCAATTCTTCGATCTTGCGGGCATTCATCCCGAGATTACGTTCGAGGGGGATGATGTATCGACAATCTCAGGACTCGTCGCGGCGGGACTTGGCGTGAGCCTCCTGCCAAAACTCGCGGGGGTCGAGCATCCGGAGCTGCGCTACATCCCCGTCTCGTTCCCGATCTGCAAGCGTGCGGTCGGCGTTGCGTGGAACACGCAGCGGCAGCTCCCCCCTGCGGCGATCTGTTTTCAGCAATTCCTGATCCGCCGCTTCGACAATACGGAAAAACCTTTGCCCACAAATTAAAACGACCCGTGAAGACTCACCCATTGAATCTTCACGGGTTATTTTCATGTCCGGACTATGCAGCAATATCTACATTCTTACCGAGATTCTGCACCGGATGGCTGGTCGCATACGCCTGCTTGACCTGCTCCATAAGCTCATGCGTCACCTGCCCGCCGATCTGCTGTGCTTCGCGGTTCGTGCGCTGGAATTGGCTCGTGCCGAGACGCCTTGGATCCATGTTCTCCACGGACTTCTGCGCCGCACGCGAGGTGCTCTGCGCTCCCTCCTGAGCGACACGGTTCTGCGTCTGATGAAACTGCCCCTTGCCGAGCTTCGTGCCGGTGCCGAAATTCGAGCCGCCGATGACGGACGCGACCTCCTGCATTTTCTCATGGGTCACCTGTCCGCCGATGCGCTGTGCCTCACGGTTCGCGCGCTGAAAGAGACTTGAACCGAAGCCGCCGCTTCTGAGTGCCGGTATTGCCATAATGGTTCCCTCCATTTCATCTCCATCCCATTTTCCCTTGGGATGTTATGACCACATTATAATAGATGAAGAATTTTTATGCAAGTATAAAATACCGCCGAAGCAGTTCTTCGGCGGTATCTCATGTGATTCGTTTGTTTAGGATCCTGCCTTGAGACGACCAACGCGCACAATCTCGGATACCTGAACCTGATGTGTCTTGCCGTTCACATCGGCAATGACACTCGGCTGACCGTCGGTGATGCTGACGCCGATGATCTTGCCTTCGTAGCTCTGTGTCTTAACCTTTCCGTCACTGTCCTTCACGGGCTTTCCGTCTTCGCCCTTGACCACGGTGTTCCACTGAACAGGCTGTCCGATCATACCGCTCAACTGTCCAATGAGAACGGAGGAGTTGATGTTGTCGACGATCTTCGAGACATTTTCGAGACCCTTGGAGACGTTCGTCATCTGCTCGAGTGCGGAAAACTGCGCGAGCTGCGAGAGATATTCGCTGTTGTCCTGCGGATCGAGAGGATCCTGATACTTCATCTGTGTGACGAGCAGTTGGAGAAACGCGTCCTTGCCGAGCGCGTCATTCTTCTTATCCTTCGCTTTCGCCTGGTTCTGCGCTGCCTCGTAGTCAGACAGCTTCTGGACAACGCCGCCGACGTTGATTGTATTCAGGGGATTTGAACTTGCCACGATATTTCCTCCTCAAACCGCTAGACGCGATAGTCCACGCCATCACTTCCGACACTGCCGCCGGTCTCCTCTGCCGCGAGCGGCGCAAGACCATCGATCTCATCGAGATAGTCATCAGCATCGCCGCGCGCGTAGACCTGCTGTGTTCCGCTCTGTCGGCTGCTGCTCTGCTGCCATGCTTCCTGCCCCTGTCCCTGCGGCATTTGCCCATCCGTGAGACCTGCGTAAACACCGACACGATCAACCTTGAGTCCCTGATTGTTCAGTTCCTGACGGAGCTGAACGAGGGAGTTTTCAATCACGTTGCGTACCTGGGCGTTGTCGCTGTGGAACGATGCCTGTACAGCACCGTTCGAGCCAACCGAGACTCGCAGCGTAAGCTCTCCAAGATGTTCGGGACGCAGACGAATGACCATCTGCGTGTCGTTCAACGAGCGCAGAAGCCGTGCCTGCTCCACGATCTGACGAGGGATCTCATAGTCCGGCTGCGGACGCTGCGTCTCCTGTGTCGATGCGGGAGTGCCGACCTCCTGTGCGGGAGGTGTCGTTCCTGTCTGCGCTGCAATGGGCTGCGGTGTCCCTTGCGTCGAGGGCTCTGCGGCACGTGTCGGAAGCTCGAGCGGAGCGGTCGTTGTTGTACGTACGGGCTGCTGTGACTCACCCGGCAGCTGCTCCTGCTGCGCCTCCTGCCCTGCGGCATCGCCCTGCGAAGCATCATGGCGCATAGTACGCTGTGCGAGCACCGTGAGCGGGTTGGCTGCAGAATCCTCTGTCGTCAGATTCTCGCCGATGAGCTCTGCCGCCGACCGTCCTACGTTCTGTGTCCCTTCGCGCTGCGCTCCAAGGAGTGCCGTCTGTGCCTCTGGATTCAGCGCTGCAGCTACATTACTGCGCTGCGCGGCATTCGCTGTTGAAAGCTCGCTTATATCGACCACAGGCACCTGTGCCTCCGTCGGTACGGACGCTGTATTCAGCGTCGCACGCAGCTGCATGGGAAGTACTGAATCAAGGGCTGTCATGCGCAGAACAGCACCTTCACTTCCCCCCTGTGCCGCCGGGTCGGCAGTCTCCTGCGCGAGCGGCTGCCCTTCGAGTGCGAGGAGGAAATTACGGCTCTTCGCCGTCTCTTCGGGCATCTGCTGCAGGAGATTCTGCACGGCATTCTGCAGCTTTGTATCACCGAGCGCGTCCGCCGTCAGATCGTAGCGTTCAAGGATCTCCGTGAGTGCGGCATCAAGCCCCTCGTTCACATTGGTATCCACGATCGCCGCATCCGCGTTCACGAGAGCCGCAAGCGCTGCCACAACGGCGGCTGCATCATCCGCTGATACGTTCTCCGTGCCCTTCGCAGCCTGTGTTTCATCGGCAGTTTTCGGTGTCTCTGCCGTCACATCCTGTGTGTTCTGCGACGTCGCTGTGCTGCCCGCCTGCGGTACCTTCGTCTGTGCCGCAGCAGTGGGAGCCTCACGCGTCTCTGTCTTTGCCGCCCCTGCCGTCATTCCCTTTTGCAGCGCGCCAAATGTATCGCTGAACGAATTCTTCCCTGAGGTTACTTGCGCACGATTCCCCACGGACGCGGCGCGTCCCTTTGACGCCCCTGCTCCCGCAGAGATCCCATCAGCCGGAGATACAGCCATGAGATTACTTGCATTCATCTACACATCACCTCTTCTACTTATTTATCGGAATGACTTCATCATTTCTTAAGTCAAATATTTTTGGGCATGGCACATTTGAGTGCGTCTCCGATGGTCTCCGCGCCGAAGAGCTCCATGTCTTCGAATTTCCCTTTGAGCTGCCGATAGTTCTTCATTGGCAGGAGGGCTGCTTTGAATCCGAGCCGCCGCGCCTCGGCGACGCGCAGCTCTGCCTGCGAGACGGCGCGTACCTCACCCGAAAGCCCGACCTCACCGCAGACGACCATATGCGGGCGCGGCAGACGATTGGCGAAGCTGGATGCCATGGCAACGCAGAGTGCAAGATCGGCGGCAGGTTCGTCGAGACGTATGCCGCCCGCAACCTTCACATAGACATCGGCGGCTCCAATGGGGAGCTTCACGCGCTTTTCGAGTACGGCGAGAAGGAGCTGAATCCGCTTCACATCCACGGAGTCCGCTGTCCGACGCGGCGGCTGATACGGAGTCGGCGCAACAAGTGCCTGTACCTCGACGAGCAGCGGACGTGTTCCCTCCACCGTCGGTACAATGATGGAACCGCTCTCCATTGCACGCTCTGAGAGAAACAGCTTTGACGCATCCGGCACATCGACGAGTCCGACATCGCGCATCTCAAAGAGGCCGAGTTCGTTTGTACTGCCGAAACGGTTCTTTACGGCGCGCAGTACGCGATACTCGGCGTTGCGTTCGCCCTCAAAGTAGAGCACGGTGTCGACGATGTGCTCGAGGACGCGCGGACCCGCGAGGCTCCCCTCCTTCGTCACATGACCGATGACAAAGACAGCAATTCCCGCATTTTTCGCCACACGCATCAGTTCCATGGCGCACTCTCGTACCTGTGAGACGCTGCCGGGCGCACTCTCGATATCGGGACGATACATGGTCTGGATGGAGTCGATGATGAAGAGTGCGGGATGCTCGTGCTCCACATGGGCACAGATTGCATCGAGATTTGTCTCGCTGACAACGAGCAGATCGTCCGCAATGGCCTGCAGACGGTCTGCACGCATGCGAATCTGCCGTGCACTCTCCTCGCCGGTCACATAGAGGACACGCTGTCCCGCACGTGCAATATCTGCCGAGACACGCAGCGTAAGGCTCGACTTGCCGACGCCTGGATCACCGACGATGAGCACCATCGATCCGGGGATTACGCCCCCGCCGAGCACACGGTCGAGTTCTCCCGATCCGGTCGAAAAACGCGGCAGATCCGCGACGGCAATTTCCCCGATGGGCTGTGGGCGCTCCGCGCTGCCCGTACCAACGCCTCGGCACTCCTCAACGGCGGGCACCACGACTTCCTCCACCATCGAATTCCACGCACCGCAGCCGGGGCATTTCCCCATCCACTTCGAGGTGTCATAGCCACAGTTCTGACAAACGTATGCTGTTTTTTTCTTCTTTGCCATATACACTCCTACAAAAGAAAAGGGACTGTGTATTACAGTCCCTTCCGATGCTGCTTCATCAGCGCGCGCACAGCAGAACGCGCGAGCCAGTACAGTGACCAGCCCAGATTGAGCAGGAAATCTCCTGCGCGCGCCCCACATGACCGCGGTGCCAAAACGTTGCGGCGTTCCTCAAGCTTCATGATAGGAGGCCTGCTTCTCGCCCCTTACGCGCTTGTTGCGGCTCGTGTCCTTCTTGACGAAGTCCAGCCCGTCGCCCGCCTTGCGGACGGAGATGACATCTCCCGCCGTAAAGTCACGCGCGAGGATATGTTCTGCAAGCGCATCTTCAATGTTCTTCTGGATGGCGCGGCGAAGAGGCCGTGCCCCGAATTTGACATCCGTCCCCTTCGAGATGAGAACGCGCTTCGCGGACGGGCTGACCTCAATATTGATCTTCTGCTCGGCAAGGCGTGCCTTCACATCGCGCAGGAGGATATCCACGATCTTCGTCAGCTCGGGCTCACCGAGTGCGTTGAATACGATCATATCGTCTACACGGTTCAGAAATTCGGGGCGGAAGATCTTCTTGACCTCCTCCATGACGCGCTTCTTCGCGCGCTCCTCATCCGTATCCTTTGCCTGCTGACCAATCGAGAAGCCGATCGTCCCCGTGGTCGAGCGCAGATGGTTCGCACCCGCATTCGAGGTCATGATGATGATTGTATTGCGAAAATCCGTGACGAGCCCCTGCCCGTCCGTGAGCCGTCCATCCTCAAGCACCTGCAGAAGCATATGAAACACATCGGGATGTGCCTTCTCCACCTCGTCAAAGAGAACGATGGAGAACGGCTTCTTGCGCACAGCGTCCGTGAGCTGACCGCCCTCCTCGTAGCCGACGTAGCCCGGAGGTGCGCCAACGAGGCGTGCGGTCGTGTGCTTTTCCATGTACTCGGACATATCGAAGCGGATGATCGCCTCCTCTGAGCCAAAGACGGACTCAGCGAGTGCCCGTGCCAGCTCCGTCTTGCCGACTCCCGTGGAGCCGAGGAAGAGAAAAGAGCCAATGGGGCGGCGCGGATCCTTCACCCCTGCACGTGCACGGCGCACAGCCTTCGATACGGCGCGCACCGCCTCATCCTGACCGATGACACGGCGTCCAATTTGTTTTTCAAGGGCGAGCAGACGCTCGGACTCCTTTGCCGCAATGCGCTGCACGGGGATCCCCGTCCACTGTGCAACAACATCCGCGATATCGTTCTCCGTCACCAGAATCTCTGCACGCTGATCCTCACCACGGCGCGATGCCTCCAGCTGTGCGCGCAGTTCCTGCTCGCGGTCGCGCAGCTGCGCCGCCTTTTCGTAGTCCTGCCCGCTGATTGCCGCATCCTTTTCCTTGACAATCTCTGCAATCTCCGTGCGCAGCCCCGCAAGCTGATCCGTATCACCGACAGTCTTCATGCGCACGCGCGACGCTGCCTCATCCATGAGGTCAATCGCCTTGTCCGGCAGATAGCGATCCGTAATATAGCGCTTGGCGAGGTGCACAGCTGCCCGAACAGCGGCGTCCTCGACGCGTGCATGGTGAAACTCCTCGTATTTGCCGCGCAGTCCGAAGAGAATCAGTTCTGCATCCTCCTCGCTCGGCTCCTCCACCATGACGGTCTGGAAGCGGCGTGCGAGTGCACTGTCCTTTGCGAAGTGCTTCTTGTACTCACTGAGCGTCGTCGCACCGACAATCTGCATCTCGCCGCGGGCAAGGGCAGGCTTCAGGATGTTTGCCGCATCCAATGAGCCCTCTGCGCCGCCGGCGCGGATGAGTGTATGAATCTCGTCGATGAAGAGGATGATATTCTTTGCCTTAATGACATCATCCACCACATTTTTAAGACGTTCCTCGAACTCGCCGCGGTACTTCGTTCCGGCGACAAGCGCTGTCATCGATAAGGTGATAACACGCTTGTCCTCAAGCAGGAACGGCACCTCGCCGTCCGCAATGCGCTGGGCAAGCCCCTCTGCGACGGCGGTCTTGCCGACCCCTGCCTCACCGAGGAGAATGGGGTTATTCTTCGTGCGGCGCGCGAGGATCTGAATCACGCGGTCGATCTCCGCCGCACGCCCGATCACGGGGTCCAGCCCCCCAGCACGTGCGACGTCGATGAGATCGCGCCCGTATTTTTTGATCGAAGCAGGCAGTCCCTTGCGCTCGCCCTTGTTCGGTTTTCTGCGCGCGGACTTATCCTTGGACTCCTCCGCATCGCTCATGCGCTCTACGACCTCACTCTGGAGTGCCTCAACATCGACATCCAGCTCCTCAATTGTGTGCACTGCGGTACCGTCCGCCTCCGTAAGCAGGCTAAGCAGGATATGCTCTGTGGTCACAAAGGAACGCTCCTCACGTGCGGTATCAATCGCTCCCTGCATGACGCGCTGTGCACGCCGTGTGTAGAAGGGGACATCCTCCGCCGGATGCAGGACATCCTGAAAACCGTCCGAACGCCGAATGACCTGCTCCGCACTGTCGTAGTCCACGCCGAATTTATCCAACGTCTCTGCCGCGATTGTGTCACGCATATGCAGGATACCCAGCAGAAGCTGGCCGGTTCCAATGTACCCCTTGCCGCGTCGCTGCGCGATATACTGTGAAAACTCTACGGCTTTAATGGCCGCCTGTGTAAAAAATTGACGGTAGTTCAAGCTGTCCCCCTCCTCATCCCTGTATGCTGTATTTTTGTAAGATCGCGCGCACACGCGAAGCACGTATGGCGCTGATTTCCCCCGCAGATAGATTTTCGTTTCCCGCTGCGTATTTGAGATAGTTGTCGCGTCCCGCGACGATGATCTCTGCACAGCACTCCGGTGCCACCTCTTTGATGATCCCCCGGTCAATACCGTAACGCACACGCGAGATGAGCGCGAAAAGTTCCTGCTCCGTCAGAGAGCGCGCGTAGGACAGAATGCCAAAGGCACGCCATACGCCGTCCTCCACACCGTCCTTCCCAAAGTAGGAAAGCGCCTTGCGGGCACGTCTCTCATGGGCGGCAATCTCCCCCACCGTCGCCTGCAGGTTCTCAATCATCTCCGCCTCGGAGTACCCAAGGGTGAATTGGTTGGAAACCTTGTAGAGATGTGCCCCCTCGCCGATGCCCTCAAGCGGATGTACGGCGAGGCCAAGCTGGGGCGACGTATTGACAATATTTTCGATGTTGTGCGTGTAGACAAGCCCCGGCAGATGAAGGATGACAGAGGCGCGCAGCCCCGTCCCGAGATTCGTCGGATATGCCGTCAGGTAACCCATCGTCTCATCAAAGGCGAGATCAAGGCGCTCCTCGATATAGTCATCCACGCGTGACGCTGTCTCAAATGCCTGCGTGAGCGAAAGCCCCGGCGTCATCGACTGAATCCTGAGATGGTCATCCTCATTGACGAGGATGCTGATGCGCGTATCGGCACTGATGTATGCGAGCCGATGCGGCTGCGCCTCGGCAAATTTCTCACTGATAAGGCGCTTCTCGATTAGAACCTCACGCTGCAGGGCAGTGAGCTCATCGAGTGCGATACGGTCAAACGGCTGCCCAAGCTCCGCCCCGAGTCCCGCGAGGACAGGGTCAAGCGTCTCCTGAATCTGCGCCAGCTGCGCGAGATTGGCACGCCCCGGGAAGGGCAGCGATACGAGATTGCGTGCCAGCCGCACGCGGCTCGAGATCACGACATCGCTGTCCGCGCCCTCCGTGCCGAACCACGAGAGCCGACTGCTCCGAAGGAGCTCATCAACTGCCATAGGGCTGCTCCTCCATACGGCTCTCGAGACTGCGAATCCGATCGCGGTACTCAGCAGCCTTCTCGTACTCCTCGCGCGCCACCGCCTCCTTCAGGCGTGCACGCAACTGCTCTGCCTCCTGACGGAGCATGATCGAAGAGCCCGAGCGGCGCGGAATCTTGCCGCGATGCACGCTCGCACCGTGAATCCGCCGCAGGAGCGGCGTGAGCTCGTGATGAAACGTCTCGTAACAGACCGAGCAGCCAATCTGCCCCGTCTGCGGAAAATCCTGAAACTGCATTCCGCAGTTCGGACATGTAATATGCGGCGCGTCCTCCTCTGCGGCGCTCTCCTGCTGATTGCTTCCGAAGATACCCTTGAGGAAGTCCTCCGCCGAGACATTTTCCTGCTGTGCGCGGAAGATTGACGCCCCATAGCGTGCCGCGCAACTCATACATATATTTTTTTCACTCCGACCACCCGGCCCGATCTGCACGATGTGCACAATCGCGTCATTGCGGCCGCATTCCTCACAGATCATAACGATTGCCTTTCCGTCAAGCTCCTGCAATATGCGCTCTTTTTATTTATATCGAACAGCTATCGGAAATTCTCCAGTGTCAATATCATCGTCTTCAACATTTGGACGCGCTCCTTGGCGGCAAGGGTCTCCGAGTGGAACAGCCCTGTCACCACCTGCATGAGAAGCGCAGCCTCGCGCGTCTCCACCATCCCGTGTTGGGCGAGGTAACGCACCATCGACTGCACCGTCTCCATGTCGGTCTCTTCGTTGATCTTCGACAGCATGTCCTGATAGACGAGATCGCGCAACGGCACCTGGACAATGCGGATGAACCCGCCCAGCCCGCGCCGCGACTCTACTACGAATCCTTTATCCTGCGTAAAACGCGTGGAGAGCACATAGCTGATCTGCGACGGCGCGCACGAAATCTCATCTGCAATCTCCGTCCGCCGCAGCTCCACCTGCCCATCCTGCCGTGTGGCGAGCTGACGGAG
>ERZ772926.792-NODE-792-length-16648-cov-11.687760_pt1 | contig 16648 bp, 16 predicted proteins | sample MGYA00511136_ERZ772926 | MGnify/ENA primary metagenome ERZ772926 (study PRJEB29015, sample SAMEA2737917) | human oral metagenome | biome: human oral; feature: human-associated habitat; material: dental | place: China | collected 2153 ... | reverse complement strand
AAACTAAAACGCAGCCAGCTTATCGTTTCCGCAAAAAGAATCCGCCCAGCGCGCAAGCCGCCACTATACTGACTATGGTAATTTTCCAGAACATCAGCGGATCATTATCACCAGGCACCGGCACGTTCATGCCGAACAACCCGGCAATCATCGTTGGGATAGTCAGCGCCACAGTGATAACCGTCAGCAAGCGAATTGTCTCGTTCAGGCGGGTATCCATCACTGCCCGGTAGCTGTCGCGGACGTTAGTGATAGTGCGCAGCAAGCTTTTACACCGGGCAATCAACTGTTCTAACTCAATCGAAAGATCTTCCACTAGATCGCGATCGTCTTCATAAAGTTTTAAAACTCGCCCGCTAAGCATTTTTTCTATTGCAGTATTGGTTGGTTGCAAAGCGTCTAGATAATCATTTAATTTGCGTTCATATTCAGTTAATTTCATAATATCTTTACTTGTTAAGTTCTGAACATTACTAGTAGTTGCGCGCATTTGGCGATTAATTGAAGCAACCCTGGTCTGATATTGGCGCGTAATAGCTTCCATCATTAGCATAAAAAATTTAGTTTTTTGAGTCGTGGGCGCGTGAGTTCGTTCAATAAAAGGCTGCCAAAGCCTTGTTAGGTTATCACGACTTACGGTAATAATATATCGCTGACCAAGCAAAAATAAAACAGGCGTTGTAAAGTCATTAAACTCATCATCTGTATCTGGTAAGCGCGTAATAAAATAAGTCTGACCTTCTTCTAATTCAACGCGAGGAATCTCATGAGGATCAAGAGCGTCAAGCAAGATATCTCTATCAACGCCAAGTTCAATAAGCCGATCTTTTTCTGAATCGTTTGGTTTTTCGCAACGTATCCAACTACCAGGCTGGAGTTCTATACGCTTTTTTATACTCGGCCTGTAGTGCGTTGAGCGCAGATAATCTATCATAGCCCGCCCTTTCTTTTTTATATTTAATAATTTAGTATTTAATTTATATAATCATATAAGAATATAAATTGCAAGACTATAAAATAATTTAACCTAATAATCAAATTAGACTCCCTTCATAGTGGGAGTCTAATTTAGTATTAGTAATTCTTTAACTTTTAATGATAGTACCAGCCTGACCATCAATTGCTTCAGAAGTTTTTTCCAAAGATGTAATGATAGCAGTGCGATCCTTACCAGATTCTAGAAAATCTAGGGAAGCCTGAATTTTAGGCAGCATAGATCCAGCAGCAAACTGATTATCAGCTATATATTTTTTCATCTCTTCAATTGATACTTCTCTTAAAGATTGCTCATTTGGCTGATTGAAATTTATCTTTGCAGCATCTACTGCTGTTAATATTAGAAGTGTATCAGCTTTCAGTAAATCTGCGAGCTTAGCTGCGCCAAAGTCCTTATCTATAACGGCTTCCACACCATGTAAAGTACCATCTTGTGCGCGCAAAACAGGTATACCGCCACCGCCAGTTGATACTACTACAATACCAGCTGATACCATGGCACGAATTACAGAGGATTCCACAATCTCTTGAGGTTTTGGTGATGGAACAACTCTACGCCAACCCCTGCCAGCATCTTCTTTTACTACGTAATTTCTTTCTGCTTCAACTTTTCTAGCTTCTTCTTCAGTATAAAACGGTCCAATTGGTTTAGTAGGGTTTAAAAACGCAGGATCGCTAGAATCTACCACGGTCTGAGTAACAACACTAACGGCATATTTATCATTTATACCCTTTAATTTAAATGCATCATGAAAAGCCTGCTGAAGCCAAAAACCAATTAAGCCCTGGCTCATCGCACCACTATCTTCAAGAGGTAAACTGGGAGTTTCAGTCGTATTTATAGCCTCTTCATGCAAAACTATATTACCAACCTGAGGACCATTACCGTGCACAATCGCCACTCGATGACCAGCAGTTATTAGAGGTAGAAGTTGGCGAACAGTTTCATCTGCAACGCGCTGTTGCGCTACAGATGAAGCTTCACCTTGTTTTTGCAGAGCGTTTCCGCCCAGTGCTACAACAATGGTTTTCTTACTATCATTCATTATAACATTGCCCCATAAACTAAGATTACAGCCATACTAATTAAGGCAAATATTACCATAATAGGAGCTGTACGCTTTAGCCAAGTTCGATAAGATACACCAGCCAAAGCTAATCCACCCATAAGCGAAGCAATTGTAGGAGCTATCATGTTAAGCAAACCAGAAGCAGTAGCAAATGCAACTATAATTATCTCCTTATTAGCCCCCACTAGTTCAGCTACTGGAGCAAGCACCGGCATAGTAGCTGCGGCTAGTCCAGAAGAAGAAGGAATTACAAAAGTCATAGGTATATAGAATAAGAAAGCTAACACACCAACAAGACCATGCCCTACATGACCCAATAAACTTTCGCCCCAATATATTATTGTGTCTTGAATGGCACCGTTCTGCATAACTACAGATACACCTGTTGCTACTGCAATAATAAGCGCTACTCCTAACAAATCCGCTGTACCCTTTAAGAATGTATCAACGACAAAAACATTTTCTTTCTGGAATTCACGATAATATATTGCCGCTATTATCACAGTAGATATAAGGAATAAAGTTGATATCTCATTAAAGTACCAATTGCCAAACGATACAGTGTGACCAACACCAAGAATAGCACCAATTATAGGCAGATCTTTAGCATGATTATATATGTCGCTAAATAGAGTTATGTTAAAGTCTTCCCAAGGAATAAGCGATACAATCATCAGTATAAAAGTTATAGCAAAGACAGTCATAACAGCCTTACGTGGCGCAGTAAACTTAGGGACATTCTTCATATCCAAAGTTGTCGTAGCAGGCTTATAGCGCACATCATCTTTATATCCGCCAGCCTTAACTTTAGCGGCATAGCGCATAGTAAACGCAATTGCTGCAGCTAAGCACAACACTAAAATAACAGCTTGCACACCCAAGACATTACCAAGTGGCACATCCGCTGAACCAGCAGCAATACCAGTGGAGAATGGATTTATAGTTGAACCTAACACACCAACACCACCACCTAATACTATCACCATAACAGCAGTCATGGCATTATAGCCAGCTGCAAGCATAATAGGTACAATCAAGGCATAGAATGCAACCGCTTCTTCTTGCATTCCGTAAGTTGTTCCACCAATAGCAAAGAATGTCATCAAAATTGGAATAAGCCACTTCTCTTTGCCTTGCATTTTCTTAAGTAACGCACCTAGCGTGGCATCAAGTGCCCCAGTTTTCATGGTTACACCAAGGAAACCACCCAAGATTAAGACAAAAACAATCACATCTAGTTTTTCAGCCATACCTTTGACTGGAGAAATAAATGCATCCCAGAAACCTTGGCGTACATCAGTAGTTACAGTTTCACCCTTATCATTAACACTAGTACTTACCTTTGAATCTTCCTTATAAGTACCATGAATACGAACGGTTTTCTCTGAGTTATTTGGATCTGGTTTAGTCATATAAGACCCAGAAGGAATAACCCACGTTAGTGTCGCCATTAAAGCAATCACCACAAAAAGAACCGTAAATGCCGATGGAGAGCGAAGTTTTTTCTTAACTTTTTTAGCTTTTTCTACCATTTTGGAGCCTCCTTATAACTCCTTTAAATTACAGCGTCAGCGCAATAACCGCTTTTATTGTATGCATGCGGTTCTCTGCCTGATCAAAAACAATACTTGCACGACTACGGAAAACATCATCAGTAACTTCCATAGAATCAAGTCCATACTTTTGCTTAATATCTGCCCCAACAGAAGTAAGTGTATCATGGAAGGCTGGCAAACAATGCATGAATTTAACTTCTGGATTGCCAGTCAAACGGAGCATATTGGTGTTAACCTGAAAATGTCGCAGTTGATTTATACGTTCCTCAAATTTATCTTCTTCACCCATAGACACCCAAACATCTGTGTAAATAACATCTGCGCCGCGAAGAGCTTCTTCAAAGTTATCGGTGATAGTTATCTTTGCATGGTTTTCATCGGCAATTCTATAAGCTTCATCTGTCAGATTCTGATCTGGGAAAAGTTCGCGAGGAGCCAAGATTCTAAAATCCAAACCCATCTTAGCCGAGCCTATCATTAGACTATTAGCCATATTATTACGTCCATCACCCACAAAAACTAACTTTTTACCACGCAAAGCACCAACGTGCTCTTCAATCGTCAAAAAATCGGCCAGGATTTGTGTTGGATGGAACTTATCAGTCAACCCATTCCAGACTGGTACACCAGCATATTTAGCCAGCTGTTCAACTGTCTCATGTGCAAAACCACGGAATTCAATTCCATCAAACATGCGGCCCAATACCTTAGCAGTATCCTCAATCGTCTCTTTTTTGCCAAGCTGAATATCGTCTTTGCCTAAATATTCTGGTGCTACACCTAAATCATTTGCAGCGACAGTGAATGCACAGCGAGTCCTAGTAGAAGTTTTTTCAAATAATAGCGCAATATTTTTGCCCTCATGGATGCGATGAGGAATGCCAGCATACTTTAAACGCTTATATTCCCTAGAAGTATCCAACAATAAACGAATCTCATCTGAGCTATAATCCTTTAGTGATAGAAGAGATCTACCCTTCAAACTTTGTGCCATTTAAATATCCTCCCTTACTATAGGCATACTCATACAGCGTGGACCGCCACGACCGCGACCAAGCTCACTACCCTTAACTTCAATAACTTCAACACCCGACTGGCGAAGCTTTTCATTGGTTACATAATTTCGATCATAAGTTACCACTACACCTGGAGCAATAGCTAGCGTATTTGATCCATCATTCCACTGCTCGCGAGCTGCTGCAATAGGATCACCACCGCCACATTCAATTAGATTAACCTTTGGTAAGCTCAAAGCTACGCGCAAAACATGTTCAAGGTCAGTTTCATGAGTGATCTTTGGATATTTTTGACCATCAACCTTTTCCAAAACATAACAATTCATCTTGCCACCGCGATCACGAATCTCTGGATGGATCGTAAATTTATCATAATCAATCATAGTAAATACCGTATCTAAATGCATAAACGCGTGGGATTTTGGAATTTCCATGGCAATAACTTTTCTAAAGTTAGAGCCAGCAAACAGCTTAGTTGCCATCATTTCAATCGCCTCAGCTGTAGTTCGCTCAGAAACGCCAATTGCCATAACCTCAGAACTTAAGACTAATTCATCGCCGCCTTCAATTGAGAAGCGCTTATCACGATCATACCAAACAGGCACATTACTATTAGCAAAGCGCGGATGGTGATTAATAATATAGCGCATAAATAACGATTCTCGTCGACGAGCAGGCCAGTGCATCTTATTAATAGTCAATCCATTGCCAATTGCCGCCGCTGGATCACGCGTAAAATACAAATTAGGCATTGGATCAAGATAAAAAGGATAAGCACTCTTAAGATAGAAGGATTGACTACTCTGTGCAACCAACTCATGTAATTGCTGGCGATGATGTTCAGGTGGTAGTGCTACCTCGTCTTTTCGCACACCAGACATAATCTTGCGCACCATATCACGCGTATTCATACTAAGTAGATACTGACGCAAAGCCTTGGTAATACGGCGTTCAGATTGCTTTGATGACGCTAGCATTTCATCAACAAACTTTTCGCGCAACTCATGAGTAGAAATTGCTTCAGAAACTAACTCATCAAGGTATAAAACTTCTACACCACGTGAACGAAGTACATTAGCAAATTCGTCATGTTCATTTTGAGCATCCTGCAAAAACGGGATATCATCAAATAATAAGTCCGTTAGATATTCTGGCGTAAGGTTTTCTAGCTCAGCACCAGGCCGATGTAGTATTACTGTTTTTAATTTTCCTATTTCAGACGTGATGTGAATTGGATCGTACATCACAACCCCCCTAATTTACTTTATTGATATCTTATATTGTAACACGTTTATGTTTTTGGACAAGAGGAAATAATCGCCAGACTAGCCTCAATTCTTAAGGTAAATTGCTGGTTATGCCTCAGCCATTCGTCAACCGCTCGCGCCGCACCCGGCAGTGCTTCGTTGGCGTAATCGTCGACAATAATCGTTACCTTTTCGTGAAATTTGCCCGCGCAGACGCGGAACGAATCAGCAATCGACTCATAAAAATCACCGTCAAAAAATGCAAAGATAATATCTTCTGGCACGTCGTCAGGAGAAACATCAGCAAACCAGTCTTTGTGGATGATCGGCAACTTCAGGTCAGCCTTTTTGAAATTCTGGATGAAGGTTTTGCGTGGCGCCAAGAGTTCGCCCGCTTTGAACTGCTCACCCGCAGCACTGGCATCGGCTTGGGTTTTTTCTGGCAAACCAGCAAACGAATCGTAAGCGTGAAACTCGCCCGCAAACCGATAAGCGTCAAGCAGACGCCGAATAAACAAACTAGTTGTGCCGACATAGCAACCAAATTCAACAATATTTCCCGCCGCACCGCCGCGTAGCACCTTTTCCAGTTCACGAAGCAGAACTCGCAATTCTTTGGTATCGACTTGGTCGGAAATAATTGGGTATTTGGCGAGGAGCTGGTCGGTTTTATTCATATTATTTATTATAGTTAGTCTATGAATTATCGACAAATGATTGCCACTAGATTATTATGCCTTTATAATCCTAAGTACAACTTTTCAATATGAACAACCACAAAATCATCACAACCTTTTTACCAAAACAGGTAGATATAAGAAATTTAGACATCGTACTACCCGTCCTGCAAAAGTCTAATTTGATTGTATATGGTGAAATTCACGGCATAAAAGAAAATGCCAATATCGTCTATACCTTGGTTAAAAAAACTTGCATACAACGATTGGCCATTGAAGCTAGCCCTACTGTGTTTGACTTCATCAATTCAGTAAAGATCAATTCTTATGATTTTTCCTTAGTTGATGAAGACCTTTTTGACTTAAGCGTTCTATCTCTTGAGATGATAAAAACGATAGCAATTCTTCTGCAGCAAAATCAACTTAAAGAGCTCGTTTTTATTGATACATTTTTTGACAATTTAGATGAGGATGCCATCATACCACCAAGCCCGCAAGAACGAGAAGAGCAGCTAGCTAAAAATATCCTCGGAATTGACGGCTCTCTACCAACATTATGTATTATGGGACAATGGCATACGCAGCCCAAAGTTGTTACAGATGGCGAAACACGGCATGAATCAGCGTTATATCGCTTGAGAAAAACAAAACCAAATGTACCGTTTATTCACAATATCTATCGACAAGGAGAACTATTTAATGATGGAAAAATAATTGAATTACCAGACAACCCAGCAGTGTCGTCTTGTTACGAAATTATTCAGAGAACTGGTGTAGATTTTGATCTATGTGTACCGAAAGCAACAAGAATAGATATACCCGAATAAGTTTCTCAGCTGGTTATGCATCGTGCTAAAATTACACCATGAACATCACAAGCCCAGCTTTCACCGAAAACGCCAAAATACCAAAAATTTATGCCAAGCTCGGCGGCAACCAACGACCGCCACTCGAGATCAGCGACGTGCCAGCAGAGACCAAAAGCCTGGTGATCATTTGCCACGACCCTGACGCGCCTGGGAGCGATGGATTTTACCATTGGACGGTTTGGAATTTGCCGAGCAAAACTACTGAAATAACTGGCGAATCGCTACCCGCGGGCGCCGTCGAAGGTGTTACGAGTTGGGGCCGCCCTGGCTGGGGTGGGCCGCAGCCGCCATTTGGTACGCACCGTTATCAATTGTACGTGTACGCGCTGGACACCACACTGGATTTACCAGACAGCACCAAGCCTAAAGAACTCATCACCGCCCTCACGCCGCACATTATCGACCAGGCCATGTTGACTGGAAAGTTTGGTGTGTTGGATATTTTGCGGCGCGATTCATGATTTAGATATTCTAGGAATAGTTTCTCAAGCAAAGGTATAGTGATATCAACAAATATATAATTGGTAATACTATTTAAATAAATCTACTAGATCTCCCTAAGTCTCATCGAGACGTCTTTTACTAAAATTTTGTATTGATCTCCATCTTGCTTGATAATTTTAGAGACAATACCCTTAGTATCTTGTCTTAATTTATCCGTACATAATTTTGTACCGAGCAGGGGTATGCAAGTACCCCCCGATACCATAAAAGCACATCCCTCAACTAATCCGTTCATGTCTACACCCTCATTCATTGTAATAGTTAAGGTCATATCGCAACCAATAGGTACACTCTTGAACTCAAACAACTCTATGGCCCTTTTAATTTCATCCTCGTCTTTTATGCTCATTTTGTCAAATCTTTTATATGGAACTATCAGATCGTACCTTTCTTGGATATCGGCAAAACTACGGCAAATGTTATGTATACACCTCAATCCATCCTTGAAATCCTGCGGCAAGCTTAGCTCTGCCACTTTTACCTTCTCGCCAGTCTCCAGAGCAAATACGCCGAATACGACACCGTCATCTGCTAGCAAAAAATCAAGATAGCGAATTATGCTTTCATAGTTATCGAAAAGGTCATGATTTAAGCCAATTGTCATATTAGACTGGACCTTATCGCCACCCACATTCAGCTCAGCTACAACATGAAATGCCTGTTTTTCACTATTAGTAGAACTGACATGAATAGTTCCTTTATTAAACCATTCTTCAGCTTTTACAATGAATTCGGTTTTTTTATTACTAAGAAAAACATTAATCGGCCTCTTTATCAGCCTGTTTGAGACAGACAAAACAATACCTTCAGACTGAGAAAATGTCTTATCTAATATCGGTAGCCCCGTAGACACCTGAGTAGATAGTATATTATCAGCAGGTATGCTTACTTCGCCAATATTACCTTTTAATATATTCTGCAATTTTTGATATGTCTCTACCTGAGATTTTGATTTTGTATCAAACTTAAGTTTTGTTTTCGTTGAGAGCAACCCCTCTTCTCCATATTTTTCATTTGGACAATAGTCGTAAGCAGATTGATCTGTCTCTATAGACATTACGGCACTAGGATTAAGAGGGCTTTCTTTATCTCGTATAATTAAATCAAAACCAGATGGCTTCATCGACTTTTCTATGAAACTACTCATAGTATCGAGACTACTTTTACGCAAAAGAATTTCATTTTGCATGTCTGTAAAATATTTATAAAAGCTCTGCAGGCTTCCGTCTACAATTTTGTTTTCAAGAGAAAGATGAAGAGTCGTAGTTTTTTCAGTTCGCCACTGGTCGCTGCTTCTAGAAATACTTTATCGCACAAAATAGGGTGCCAAAATACTTCTTCATTGGTAGTGTCACAAACAATCAGAGCCGAAGAAACGTTCAATCCATATAAAAACTTAATCTCATTATTATCTAATTTGAAACTAATTTGTGTATTATTATTGATAAATCTTAACGATTTTTTGGACTTTATCTGTACTTTAAATACGTTACCAGTATGATTTCCTCCTTCGAAAAATTGCAACTCTCCATCAACCCCATAATCGTTTTTGGCTTGCTCGTTAAACACTGCAGTTAATTTAGAGTTCTTATTAGCTTTACGAAGAGCTTCCTGAAACAGAGTTACACCATCATCTCCTATTTCATGTTGCTCTGTTCTTTTCTTCATAATTTTCCTTATAGTACTCTCATCTTGTTTTTATGATAAACCACCCAAGTTATTCTATAAATGCTAATAAAATTATATCACTATATTATCGGTAGCAACCTATACTCAACCCAAATCACTCCTAAAATCCATATAGATCAGTCTTATTGATCAAAATGTAATAAATATATAATTACGTGATCAATGCCACCCACTCACTCAGCAGACTGACTATCATAAAGCTCAGTATAGAAGCTCTTTTGCTGCAGCAGTTCGTAGTGCTTGCCTTACTAGATTAACATTACTCTTATTCCTGATAATAAGAAAGGCTCTACTTAATCCCTTTAAGTGCATCTTTTATATTATCAGCTCGCCACATGTTAATTTTATTACCGTCTTTATCAACCTGAACAAACGTCGTTTGTACGGTTACCTGGTAACGCTCACGGAGCTCATTTTCAGTATCAAAATCAAGCTCAACGAAGACAACATCAGAAGGAATTAAATTTAGATTCGCGCGGGCATCAGCAGACACAACCTTGCACGCAAAACACCAATCAGTTTTAAAAAAATAAATTAATTTCCTGTTTTTATATTTATCAATATTTTTGTGATATTCATCTTTTGTAATGAAATCACCCGAATTCTTATTTGACTCTCCTGGTTTTATTTGTATCAAATTTTTCATATTTTTGGGGTCAAAATTGGTAGGTTCAGGAGTATTTAGTTTAAAATAAACTGTAATTATACCAATAACACCCAAAAGTAAAATTATGATTATACCATTCCTTTTATTCATTAGGATTTAGTATATGTTTATTTTGCTAGTAGATCAAGAGTTGGTACAAAATAAGCTGAACAGCCCACGTAACCATGAGCTGTTCAAATATTTAAATTGGCTACATTTACTCTGTTTGATTTTGCTCTATATCAGTGATTTTACGTAAAATTGGTAATACTACCCAAATTCCAATTATTGCAACTACTAGGCTACCTATAACGATCGCAAAATAAAGTGGCGACAAACTAACTCTCACTGAAGATGAAAATGTTCTTAGAAAAACAACCGCAATCCATATACCAGATCCTGCCGCCAAAATTGAAGTGCTAACCAGCGGAATGACCGATTCAATTAATACAACTTTCTTCATTTGCCCAATTGTCATACCACCCAGCCTTAAAGTAAATAGAGACTTGCGGCGCTCAATCAACCCGCCAACAGTTGATACGATCAAGCTTGCTACCGCCACAAATGATGTAATGCCAATACCTATATAAGTTAAAGCTGCAAAACTAGATATAATAGAGCTTAAGATTGGTTTTTGGGCACGATTACCATCAGCAACGTAAGTCATACTTCCCTTATCCTCAACTTCAGATATAACAAAGCTGCGTAATTTATCAATAGAGCTATCGCTAGGAGTCATCAAAACAAGATAGCTTTCAGCCGAGATATTTTTTGGTAATTGATCTTTTTTAACAATCTTAACAGCGTCAACAACTTTGCCTGTAAAATTTATGTTAGCGAAATCTTCACTAGAAGCATTATTTGGGCATGAATGTTTTGTAAACTCCTGAAGTCTATTACAAGGTATTAAACTGCTATTATTTTTAAGCTCATATATTTTAGCAATTGATTTAATATAAGGTTGTTTTGCTAGTTTATCGCTAAAATTATTCCCTAACGCGTTAGATATAACTATCGCCGTATCTGGTTTAAGCTGGGAATATCCGTTGTCTTGGATTGATTTAACGCTTAAATCACTAATACTACTGACTGATGCAAGATAAAAACTACCCGCAAACAATGCCAGCACTAAACCGCTAACACTTCTGAAAACCTTGCGTGAATGTCCTGATATTCTACGAGAAGATAGCAAAACTATGGCATTTCTCGTACGCAGGGCAAATAGCCGTGATATAAAACCAGTGAGCCAGGCACCTGCAAAAATCAAACCAAACATCACCAATAACACACCACCTACTATAATAAGCAGAGGAGCCATGCTACTAGCAGATTGATTTTTTATCCATGAAGCACCATTAGGTGTACTTAGCCATACAAATATACCAATACCAATTGCCAAAGGAATTACACGCCAGAAACGAGCCTTCTTATTGATCTTCTCGCGGCGAGCAACACCAAGCGGAGAAGTATGAATTTTGCGCATTCCCCACCAACTAGCAATCAAACTCAAGACAATAGTCAAAACCGACATAATTATATACTGAGGTATCGATACAGTTAAGTCTTGTATCCAAAAATGCGCCCCATCAAATTCAAAATTACCAAGAAGAGGACGAATTCCTAAATAAACTAACGATCCTATGGCAATACCTACAGTAGTAGCGATAAATGACTCAAGTAGTGATACAGAATTTACCTGCTTTCGCGTGGCACCGATTAGCCTTAAAGCAGCATAACGCTGTTCACGCTGAGCACTGCCAAGCTGTGTAGAAACAGAAATAAACATTACAATTGGAAATAGTAATATAGTTCCACCTAGAGTAAACATAATCAGTAAGAACATGTTTGTAAATAATTCGTTTTGCGACTTATTACTATTATCTATACTATATATATCTGCCGATGAAGGTGCTCCAGCTTTTTTAGCCTCATCCCATAGTTTAATATCTTCATCATTAGCACCTTTAATTACTTCTAATGCATCTGGGGAAGATGAATATTTAGATGGTATAGTACCTAAATAGGTTGTGCCAAAACGTTGTTTAATATTTTCATCAGGATGCTCGCGAGCAACTTTTTCTAAGCCAGTAGATAGATAATATTCACCTTTTTTAGGGGTCTTTAAATCACTAAATTCAGGTGAATTATCGCCAGTAGCATGCATAACTATCTGAAAGATAGATTTATCACGCCACATTGATGTATTTCCAATTGCAGATGAGTTAATACCAACCCTAAGCGGAGCAACTCCATTGATTGGCTTTTGAGCCTTTTTGGCAGCTTCACTCGCATACTGTCCAGGATTGGCAATACTAGACCAAGAACCTCGCTCATATCTAGATAACAATCCATTTATTCCAGAAATAAAGCTCAATAATATAACTGTGCCTAGTCCGATCGCAGAAACCATCAAGCCTAAACGCCCGATAGAGCGCTGGCTGGTTTTCTTAATTAATAACCAAGATACACCCATTTATTTAGCTCCTATTTTTTGTGTTTGTTTTGTAGATGGTGCTAATTTGGCAGATATTTGTCCATCGCGCACAATAATTTCCCTATCAGCATACGCAGCAATTGAAGGTTCGTGCGTAACCATTATTACAGTAGTTCCATTTTCTTTAGCCGTTTTGATAAATAACTCCATAACCTTTTCAGAATTTAAACTATCAAGCGATCCAGTTGGCTCATCTGCAAACAAGATTTTTGGCTCAATTACCATAGCGCGCGCAATAGCGACACGCTGAGCTTGACCACCAGATAACTCGCCTGGTAAATTATCTTCTTTACCTTGCAATCCAACCTTATGAATCCAACTTTTTGCAGCTTTATAAGCATCCTTGCGTTTAATTCCATTAAGTAAAAGTGGTAGCGCCACATTATCATGAACACTAAGTTCCGATACAAGCTGTCCAAACTGAAAGACAAAACCAAATTCAGTTCGGCGAAGAATACTGCGGTCTTTATCATTTAGTTTATCTATGCGCTTGCCATCAAATACAATTTCACCACTATCTATATTAATAATTGAAGCTAGACTATGTAAAAGTGTAGACTTACCAGAGCCGCTTGGACCCATAATTGCCAATACCTCACCAGGATTCACATCTAGACTTACTCCTCTAAGAGCGTGAGTTTGACCAAAATTTTTCTTAATATTATAAGCACTGATAATTGGTTTTATAGGCATAATTCCTCCTTTAATTGTGTTAACCGCGAACTTGTCATATCTATCCACCTAAGATCTGCCTCTATGTGATACAAAGTATGGTCGATAAGTAATGTAGTCGCTAAATCGCTTTCACGCCGACAGTTTGTTAATTGGCGCATCTTTTCGATATGAGCGTGGCGCTGAATATCTAAATACGAAGAGGCATTACCTTCACGTATTAGAGCCAGTACAACTTTAATATACATAGTAGCCTGTAAGTTTTGTGATGGCAGCTCTGGAGAGTTTAACCACTCCTCAAGAGAGCGACTACCTTCTGGTGTTATTTCGTACTTTATACGCCCCGGACCCTTACTATCTTGGTTATTGTCTATAATTTCCCTAACCTTGCCATCACGCTTCAAGCGAGACAAGGTAGAATAGATTTGACCACTGAGAATAGGTTTGTCCAAGCCAAAAAGCATGTCGTATCTCTTTTTTAGTTCATATCCATAGTTTGGCTGATCCGCCAAAAAACCGAGCAATGTATAATTAGCACTCATATTTATGAGTATACACCGAGTGTATACTTAATGCAAGATAATTATACACTCAGTTTATAGTTATATAAATTACTTGATACTCATAGTTTTTAAAATCATATTTATAAGATCTTCTTGTGATGTGTCATTTCTAATTAAAAATTCATTTTCAAAATCCAGATAATCCTTTTCTTTCCACCATCGGCGCATTTCCAATTCACCAAATTCATGAGCATTTGGCTTGGTAGCATGGCGGCGCATCGTTTCTTCAAACGATATATCAAAATAATACACCAACTTATCGCCCTGAAAATCATTCAGCAGCCGATGTAACATCGCGCCGTATTTTTTACTACTCAAAATACCTTCCAAAATCACCGTGTAGCCGACCTTGTTGCCATACATACATAGGTCATAAATCAGCTGAATTGCTGGATTATTTTTACTGTCTTTTACACGGAGAATTTCTCGGCGCACCACATCCTGCGACACCAACATCGTGCCGTAACCCAGTTGACACTGGAGCAAGCGCGCCGTGCTGGTTTTACCGCAACCAGAATTACCACGGAGAATAATCAGCGGGCGCGAGATCATATGCGCTCCAATAAATCATAAGCGGTAGCTGCTGACAGCGCCCGCATTTGACGAAGATTGTCGCCTGGCTGAAGCGGCGGTTTGAGACTGCGAATAAGATAAAAGCCAACAAATGCCGCTAACATCTCCGCATTGAGCTCGTCCAGCCATGGTGTTACATCTTGACCGTGCCGCGCCATATCAATCAAAAACTCCGTCGCCCCAGACCCCCGAGGTGCATAGGAAGCCCAATTACAATCAACCAATTTCAGCTCACCAGTTTGCGGATGAAACGCCAAATTATCACTGCGGACATCACTGTGATTAAAGCAATCTTCCGGCTGTTTGGCAAATTGCTTGGCACGTACCGAAATATCAGCTAGTTCATCACTATTATTCAGTAACTCCATCATCTTCTGGCAGCGCCGCTGGTTGACTTCTGATTGCTCCGACAATAATGTTTGGTAATTATCGATCAGCTGACGGCGAATATCAGCCTCAGTAATAACCTGGTCAATGCCGTCATCCAAGCCGAGTTTTGTCGCTGCAAATGGCTGTAGCTGTAGCCCCTCAATTACCTCATGTGGCAGATCTGTTTTTTCCAGCTCGCGAACCGCCGCCACCACTGCTGAAATGTATCGTTCTGTCACAGATTTTTCCGCTGGTGGCCGCCACAACCAGCCGTCGGCTGACGCATAACTGGTTGTCATCAGCACGTGCCCGTCGCCATCCAGCTTAGCCCAATCGGCAACATATTGCGGGTGAATTTTTTGCAATAACCGCATCACTTCATAGTCTTTTTTCAGCCAAGCCAATTCCCGCTCGCCGTCGTCCGGCAGCAAATCAACATCAACTTCTTTAACAAAAATCGTCTTATCGCCCGCCGACACCAAAGCGCGGCGATTGCGCGAAAAACCGCCACTGACTGGCGTAACTCGCAGGTCGGAAGAGTCAACACCGAGTTCTACTGCCGCACAATGCAGGGCTCTATCAGTAAGTAATTTGTTGGGGCTGAGCGAAGTTTCCATATGGGAATTATAACATTGAACTCACATCTATCGAGAAGTAATTTTAATGTTGCTTCCCGCTACAACCTTGCATCTACCACCAACTGGATACGTGAACTTCGGGTCAGTGTGACCAAAATCCAGATTGACCACCACTGGAATTTTTGGATCGATGTCCTTTGAAAGAATGATGTCGCTAATCATATCGTCGGTCGCCCGAGATTCGCCCTGAAAACGCCCAACCAAAATTGCTTTCACCTGACGAAAAAATGACTGCTGTATTAAGGATTGAAAATTTCGTTCAACTGTTTCAGGGATTGAATCATAGCTGTCGTCCTCAATACACAAAATAATATCGCCTTCAACCTTCGGAAAATATTCCGTACCGTTCAACAAGTTCAAACTACAAAGATTGCCGCCAATCATCACCCCTTCAGCCGATCCGCTCTGCACGACTCGCGGCCCATTATTTTTCAAAGCTTGGCGCGGCGACACTTCGTCATAATTCCACGGAAAATCGTAAAATGTCTCCGATTGTTGAACGACCAATTCTGCCGGTTGATCAGCAAACAAACACCGCTGAAAATATTCCAATGAATAACTATTTTCCGGCGGCAAGCCAAAACAATAAAAATTCGGCATGGCGTAGGTGACCATTCCAGTTTTTGCCAAAATCGCATGGTTGAGAACAGTGATATCAGAAAAGCCACCAAAGATCTTCGGATTGTCTTTTATAATTTGCCAGTTAATTTTACCCAGCATCTGATTTGAATTAAACCCACCGATAGCCGCCAGAATGCACTTCACGTTTTCGTCCATAAACGCTTCCTGCAAATCTTCAACCTTTTCATCGTCCGTCGGACAGCCTCGCTGATTCCGAGAAAAAGCATTTTTGCTAAACATAACTCTTAGCCCAAGTGACTCTAACACCGCTTTCGCCCGATCTAAAACTCTTTCATCAATATCGCTTGCTGAACGCGCCGGCGCAACTACCCTGACTTCATCGCCTGGCTTTAATTTATCTGGTATCATATATTTCCTTTCCTAAAATTAATCAATCAAAAAACCTCCCGCAGGAGGCATAAAACAGCAACAAAACACCTCCTGCTTA
>ERZ772926.790-NODE-790-length-16680-cov-8.376602_pt1 | contig 16680 bp, 12 predicted proteins | sample MGYA00511136_ERZ772926 | MGnify/ENA primary metagenome ERZ772926 (study PRJEB29015, sample SAMEA2737917) | human oral metagenome | biome: human oral; feature: human-associated habitat; material: dental | place: China | collected 2153 ... | reverse complement strand
CGAGCATCGCTTCGGCGTCCGCTCGGGTTCGGACGCCGCCCGCCGCCTTGACGCCCATCGTCTCGCCCACGCTCTCGCGCATGAGACGCACATCGGCCGCCGTCGCTCCGCCCGTGGAAAAACCCGTCGACGTCTTGACGAAGTCCGCGCCCGCCTCCTTCGCGAGAAGGCACGCGCGGCGCTTCTCCTCGTCGGTCAGAAGGCACGTCTCGATGATGACCTTTGTCAGCGCCTTCCCTCCCGCCGCCCGGACGACGGCTTCGATGTCCGCCTTCACATAGGCGTCGTCGCCATCCTTGAGCCTGCCGACCGCGATGACCATGTCCACCTCGTCCGCGCCGTCCGCGACCGCCTGCTTCGTCTCGAACGCCTTGACTGCAGACGGTGTCGCCCCCTGCGGAAAACCGATGACCGTGCACGTCTTGATCCCGGTATCCCGAAGCGACTCAGACACATACGATACCCAGATCGGACTCACGCAGACCGAAGCGAAATGGTACGCCTTCGCCTCCTCGATGAGCTTCGCCACATCCGCTCTCTGCGCATCCGTCTTAAGCAGTGTATGGTCAATATACTTTGCCAATCCCATAAGCTTGCCTCCCTATACAAAATCTCCCATATTCAGAGTGTACCATGAAGCCCCGAGAAGTCAAGCCGAAGGCGCAGGCTGATCGGTTAGGCTTCTGTAAGGGCGGCGCACAATGTCCACTTCTCATGCAGCCAGATCGAGCGGATGCCGGGGCTGTGCTCCTGGCAGATGTAGAAGGCGAGCACGGCGTCTGCGCTATTGTAGAAATAGCCGCAGACGGGCGGCGCATTGTGCCCGCATTCGGGCTTCGGGATATAGCCGTAGACGGCTTCCAAGTCCTTAAGCGTGCTGTCCAGATGGATGCCGCTCGGCGTCTCGATCATCTGCGCCTCATTGGATGGCCTTTGGCTGTACTTGTTCACGTTGTTCACGCCGAGATGCACGCTGATGACGCGGCAGGCATCGCCTTCATCGCGGTACTGCACGACGAGGGAATCGCCGTAGTCACAAGCGAAGATGTGGACGGTCGTACCGCCCCACTGCGTCACGCCGTCCGCGATGTGATCGCCTTCGCCGTAGACGTCCTCGACCTCCTCTCTCGTATCGCCGAGACGGATGCCGCCGAGCTCCATCTCCTCGTCTGCGAGCCCTGCTGCACCGCCTGCGGCGGGAAGAAGGAGGAGCGCGAAGAGCAGCGCGAGGAAGAATGCTTTGATTTTCATAGAGAAGATCCTTTCTTATTGCCGCAGATCGGCTCGATGACGCCGATTACTTTGCCACGTCCTTGACGTATGCGGGCGAGATCGAATCCTCTGCTGCAAATCCGAAAGCCGCCGTCAGCTGCCATGCGGAGAAGGCGAAGACGACGAGCGCGAGGACGGCGAAAACGATGGCGAGGATCTGCTTCTTGCCGCGCTCTCCCGCATCGCTCTTCTGCCTGAGGATGACGAAGAGGATGGCGAGCGCGAGGAAGACGATGGCGACTGCGGCGGTCAGCATGATGTGCGGCTTGTTCCACAGACGGAATTCCGCTTGTATGTGCTTGTCGCCGCCTGCGGTGAGCGTCGGGGCGAGATCCCAGCGCAGCGTCTTTCCGCCGTCTTCCGTGCGGTCCGCATTGTGCTTTTCGGGTGCTTCAGGAAGCGTCAGGCAGAACTCGTAATGGATCTGATCGAGAAAGCCCTTCATCATGGCGGCAGCCGCAGGATCGTCGCCGTCGGCATCATTTCCTGTTTCACTAGGGCCTGCGTAGAGATCGAGTGCGTAGGCGTCGTAGAACCACGTCTTCTTTTGCTGGATGCCCGCCGCCTTGCCGTCACGGCGCGTGAAGAGGTCGCCGCCTTTTTCGGCGAGCGTCTTCATGTCGGGGTATTCCGAAGTGATCTCGAAGCCCGTCTTGTCGCCTTCGCTGATTTCTTTGACGACAGCGGCAGAGTCTTTCTTCTTCATTTCGTTCGTCGCTTCGATGATCGCCTCCTTGAGGAAATCCGTGCCGAGAAGCCGCGTCTTCAAGGCGGCAGAGCCATCGTCATGGATCGTGAGGTTCGCTTCGCCCTTGAAGCAGCCCGCCGTGAAGACTGTAATGAGCAGGAGGCAGAGGACGGACACGAGCGTCCGCGCTCTTTCCCAAGCGAATTTTTTTACTGACATGGAGACGCCCCCTTCGTGATCAGAGGTCAATGCGATAGATATTCGCGTCCGTCTTGTGATCGATGAAGTAGATGTGGTTCTCATCGTCGACTGCGGCGCCGGCAGGCTCAATGTTCTTGCCGTTGATCTTCAGCTCGACGTCGCCGACATACTTGCCGTCCTTTTTGTTGAAGACACGCAGGAAGCCTCTATCGTAGAACACGACGTAGTCCTTCGTCGCGATGGATTGACGCTCGGAAATCTTGCGCTTTTCCGCCGAATCGGGGATGCCTTCGTTGCACTCGAAGGTGCGGATCTTCTTGCCGTCCGGGCCGTACATGTGCAGAGGCTCGGTCCACTTTCCGCTGTCCCCACCATGCGTGGCGAGTGTCGTGATGTAGAAGCCGTCTTTATCTGCGCAGGCGAGGAACGAATTTTTTTCTGCACTTGCATCCTTGGCATCTTGGAGTTTGGCAAACTCATCTTTCGGGAGCACGGACTTCATGTCTTTCGTGCCGTCCTTGGAGATCGTGCCGGCCATGATGCCGCTGCGTGATACAAAAGTGCCGCTCGTATAGGCGGTCTTCTCGCCGAAAATGGCGCGTATGACGGCCGCGTCCTTATTGCTAAAGCTCGATACGGCGTTGCCGTCATAGACGCCGATGTTGTCGTCCTTCTTGGTTATGAAATAGATGTTTGTGCCATCTGAAGTGATCGGCTCATTTTCTACATTGCCGAGATCTTCCACCGAGGTGATGGCGCCATTCTCGAGGTTCATTTTCTGCAGATGGAATTCCTTGCTTGCGGCGACGAAACTGATGCCGTATATGGCGTTCTTCGTCACGGCGAGGTTGGAATGGAAGCCTTGAAGCTTCTCGGGGAGCGCCGCACCCTTGTACTCGTAGAGCGGCACGTCCTTGTCGCCAAGCTTGAGCTGGGCGACGACTTCCTTCGGCGCGTCAGGGCCGAGGCTCTTGCTGCCGAGCATGCCGCCGCCCGAGCCGTCGGAGCCGCCTGAGCCCCCTGAACCGCCGCAGCCCGTGAGGAGCGCGCCGCAAAGGAGCGCCGTGCTTACGACCGTGAGGAGTTTCTTCCAAGATGTCTTCATGTTCTTCTTCTCCTTTCTTTGTTAAACCTTGACGAATCCTAGTCCTTTTATGTCTTTTCTACAAAGATAGCATAAAACCCTTTCGTGTAATCTGCGGTACATGGCAAACCGGTAAAATATAGATAAAAATATAAAGAGAGAATAATATGAATAATTAAAAAATTAAATTGTAAGATTCGCTGTAAGCAAAACTCCCTGCCACAGCAGCGAAAAGCTGCTGCGGCAGGGAGCGCCTATTTCCTTCGCCAGCCTTGATAGTCGGCGGTGCCGAGGATTTCCTCGGCGCGTCGGATGTCATCGGTACGCGGCTCGCGCGTCTCGGGCAGCGGGTAGGGAATATGAAGTTTTTCATACTTCGCTCGCGCCATGGCATGATAGGGCAGAACCTCGAAGCGCTCGACGTTTCCGAGGCTTCGGACGAAGCGTGCGAGGCAGTTGAGTGAAAGCGCATCGTCCGTAAGGCCGGGCACGAGGACGTGGCGCAGCCATACGGGCTTTTTTTCTTCGGCCAGATAACGTGCGAAGTCGAGGATGTTCTCGTTGCGTCTGCCCGTGAGCGCTTCATGCTTCTCGGGATCGATGTGCTTGATGTCGAGCAGCACGAGGTCGCTTGCGGCGACGGCGCGAAGGACGGCGTCGTCCGTGCGCGAGAACGGTTCGCCCGCCGTGTCAAGGCAGGTGGAGACGCCCGCCTCTTTTGCGAGGCGGAAAAGCCCCGCGACGAAGTCCACCTGCACGAGCGGCTCGCCGCCCGAGACAGTGATGCCGCCGCCGCCCTTCCAATAGGGACGAAAGCGCAGCGCGGCGGCAAGCACGGCTTCGGCGCTCTTCTCCTCTGCCCCCGCAGCGCCCCATGTCTCAGGGTTGTGGCAGTAGAGGCAGCGCAGGCGGCAGCCCGCAAGAAAGACAATGTAGCGAAGGCCGGGGCCGTCGACCGAGCCGAAGCTCTCGACGGAGCGGATGCGGCCGAGCGGCACGCCGTCACATGGCCTCATGGAAGGTGCGTGCGATGACGTCCATCTGCTGCTCGCGCGTGAGGCTGATGAACTTCACGGCGTAGCCCGAGACGCGGATCGTGAAGTTCTGATATTCTTCCTTCTCGGGGTGGTCGACGGCGTCGAGCAGTTTCGCGCGGTCGAAGACGTTGACGTTGAGGTGGTGCGCTCCCTGCGTGAAGTAGCCGTCGAGCACGCGCACGAGCTGATCGATGCGCTCCTCTTCCGTGTGTCCGAGCGATTCGGGCGTCATGCTCTGCGTGTTGGAGATGCCGTCGAGCGCCCATTCGTAGGGCAGTTTCGTGACGGAATTCAAGGAGGCGAGCAGCCCCGACTTTTCCGCACCGTAGCTCGGATTTGCGCCGGGCGCGAGCGGCGTCCATGCCTTCCTGCCGTCGGGCATGGCGCCCGTATACTTGCCGTAGACGACGTTCGAGGTGATCGTGAGGATCGAGGTCGTCGGCTCGGAGTTGCGGTAGGTGTGGCGGGCACGAACCTTCTCGATGAAGGTTTTGAGGAGCCAGCGCGCGATGTCGTCGGCGCGGTCGTCGTCGTTGCCGTAGCGCGGGAAGTCGCCCTCGACCTCGTAGTCGACGACGTAGCCGCGCTCGCTGTAAACGGGACGCACGCGCGCATACTTGATGGCGGAGAGCGAATCGACGACGTGCGAGAAGCCCGCGATGCCCGTCGCGAAGGTGCGGCGCACGTCGGTGTCGATGAGCGCCATTTCCGCCGCTTCGTAATAATATTTGTCGTGCATGTACTGGATGAGGTTCAGCGCGTTCACATAGACGGAGGCGAGCCATTCCATCATGCGGCTGAACTTCGCCAGCACGTCGTCGTAGTCAAGCACGTCCGCGCGCACGGGCGCGAAAGCCGGCGCGATCTGCTCGCCCGTCTTCTCGTCGATGCCGCCGTTGATGGCGTAAAGCAGGCACTTCGCGAGGTTGGCGCGCGCGCCGAAGAACTGCATTTCCTTGCCCGTCTGCGTGGCGGAGACGCAGCAGCAGATCGAATAGTCGTCGCCCCACGCGGGCTTCATCACGTCATCGTTCTCGTACTGGATGGAACTCGTGTCGATGGAGATCTTCGCCGCATAGCGCTTGAACGATTCAGGCAGAGCCTCGGAGTAGAGCACCGTGAGGTTCGGCTCGGGCGCAGGACCCATGTTTTCAAGCGTGTGCAGGAAGCGGAAATCGTTCTTCGTGACCATGGAGCGCCCGTCCATGCCGATGCCCGCGACTTCGAGGGTCGCCCAGACGGGATCGCCCGAGAACAGCTCGTTGTAGCTCGTGATGCGCGCGAACTTCACCATGCGGAACTTCATGACGAGGTGATCGATCAGCTCCTGCGCTTCAGCTTCCGTGAGCCTGCCTTCCTTCATGTCACGCTCGATGTAGATGTCGAGGAAGGTCGAGATGCGCCCGACGCTCATCGCCGCGCCGTTCTGCGTCTTGATCGCTGCGAGATAGCCGAAGTACAGCCACTGCACCGCCTCGCGTGCATTCTGCGCCGGCTGCGCGATGTCAAAGCCGTAGAGTGCCGCCATCTCCTTCATGCCCTTCAGCGCACGAATCTGCTCCGCGACCTCCTCGCGCTGCTGAATGACATCGTTGCTCATAATGCCGTCGCCGTAGTTCAGCAGGTCGCCTTCTTTGAACGCAATGAGATGATCGATGCCGTAGAGTGCGACACGGCGGTAATCGCCCACGATGCGCCCGCGCCCGTACGTGTCGGGCAGCCCCGTGATGATGTGGCTGCGGCGTGCCGCGCGAATCTCGTCCGTATATGCGTCAAAGACCGCCGCATTGTGCGTCTTGTGGTACTTCGTAAAGATCTCGTGGAGCTTCGGACTGACCTTGTAGCCGTAGTTCTCGAGCGCCTCCTCCGCCATGCGGATGCCGCCGTAGGGCATGAACGCCTGCTTCAGCGGCTTGTCCGTCTGAAGCCCGACGACTTTCTCAAGATCCTTCATCGCGGGGTCGATGTAGCCGGGACCGTATGCCGTCAGGCCCGAGACGACCTCCGTCTCCATATCGAGCACGCCGCCCTTCGCACGCTCCTTCTTTTGCAGTTCCTGCACGCGTGCCCACAGGCGATTTGTCGCGTCCGTCGGCGGTGCAAGGAAGGACTCATCGCCGTCGTACGGCGTATAGTTGCGCTGAATGAAGTCACGGACATTGACCTCCTCCTGCCAGACGCCCCCTTCAAAACCGTCCCAGCTCTTGCTCTGCAGCATGGTATGCCTCCTGTTCTGCCGTAAAAAATGTTTTGAGAATAACTCCCCATTCGATGCTTTCATAATACTTGAATCGCATTCACTTTTCAATAGAAAGGAGGAAATAAATGCTATCAATATTTTTGATGAAAAATATAATTTATGTATATGTTACCTGTTCTTCGGCTCCGGCGTGATATACGCGAGCAGCGCCGCAAGCGGGAGCGCAATGACGGAGACAAGGAGTGCGGCACCAAGCCCGATGTGATCGCCGAGTGCTGCCGTCGCCGCGACACCGATACTGCCGAGCCCGAACGACATACCGAGCATCATGCCCGACGCCATCGCCGCGTTCTCAGGCAGTGCCTCCTGCGCCCAAATGATGGAGCTCGGCTGCGGTGCCATCAGGGAAAATCCTGCGGCAAAGAGGACGATGCCGCCGAGCACATCCGTACTCACATGTGTGAAGTAATACGCGCAGGGCAGTATGCCGAGCACAAGGAAGCTCACGATGATCGCGCGTCCCGTGAACCTGTCCGCGAGATTCCCGCCGACGAGTCCGCCCGTCATGCCGCCCACCATAAAGATCGTAAGAAAGAGTCCCGCCGCCCCCGTATCCGCACCGTTTCCAACGAGCAGCAGCGGCAGGAATGTCCCGAACGCACCGTGTGTCCAGCAGCGCAGGCCCATCGCAAGGTTCAGTGTGATCGTCGTGCGCGCAAGCAGAATATGTATGAGCTTGGTGGACTCCGTCGCCGCATGCTCCGGCAGAGAGGAGACGGAACACAGCCCTGACCGCGCAAAGAGTGTGCCCATGAGAGCAGCGGGCAGGATGAGAAGCGGCAGCGCACTCAGCGACAGTTTTTCCAAAAATGCGACAAGTACAAGCGGTACAAACGCCATGCCCGCGTTGCCGCCCGCAATGAAATAACTCATCATGCCGTTCCCGCGCCCCTCTGCCGCCGTCCGCCCCACGAGCATCGAGGAGAGCGGATGATACGCCGCCGTCGCCGCCCCCGTAACGGCAACGAGGAGAAACAGCAGCGCCATATGCCCCGCAAAACCGACCATGCAGATCGGAACAGCAGCAAGCGGTACGATGTATGGGAGCAGAGGGCTGAAATTGCGCTTGTCCATGAGGTAGCCGAAGATCGGCTGCAGCATATTCGTCGTCACAGACGCGACCATGACGAGCACGCCGCACATCGTCAGCGACAGTCCAAACTTTATCATGAGCAGCGGCAGGAGGATCGGCAGGAAATTCGCATAGAAATCCACCATCGCGTGCCCCGTCGAGAGCAGTGCTGTCGCGTGCCGTATTTTCTGTTTCATGCCGGATTCCCCCTGCCAGTCTGTCCTTTTGCATTCTCTGCGGTGCTGTCTTCTCCTGTGACCTACATCCTTGCATCCCCTTAGAAAATATGATGTAATGTATTGTAACAAAGCCACAGGAAAAGTAAAGGAGTATTCATAATGAGAAAATGGGCTGTTATCTATTCATCCACCACGGGCAATACAAAGTCCATCGCCGAAGAGATCGTGGGCACGGCGGGCGCAGATCTCTTCCGCGTGCAGGACGCACCGGCGGATCTATCCGCATATGAGGTCGTCGCGCTCGGCTACTGGCTGCGGCGCGGCGGTCCCGACGATCTTATGAAGGCATACCTGCCAAAGGTCAGAAATGCGTGCGTCATCCTCTTCCAGACGCACGGCGCAGATGTCGGCTCCGAGCACGCCGTCACCTCGTTCGCTCGTGCCGCCTACCTTCTCGGTGAAAACACGGAGATCCTCGGCACCTTCTCCGCACAGGGGAAGCTCTCGCCCGCGCTCATCGCCCGCCGCAAGAAATCGCAGCCCGACGACACACACAACAGCCCCGAAGCGCAGGAGCGCTGGGTACGCGCTGCCGAACACCCGAACGAAGAGGATCGTGCCGCCGCGCGCGAATTTGTCCACAAGATGGAGCACAAGCTCGACCTCCTCGAAAAGTTTCGTCGGGAACAGGCGGCACGCAGACACGCCTCCTCTGCATCTCCTCAGAAATAATCTTCTTGCCATCTTTTTTGTAATGGGGTAAAATAAGCATAAGATTAAAACAAGAAGGGGAGGATCTTATGAAGTATCACGTTACATTCACCGCCATCGGAGATTTCGCGCTTCAGCTGCTCCAGACGCGCGGCAACCTCATCATCTTTGACAAGGACGTTCCCTACTCCTACGAGAACATGGTTGTCTCTCACACAAAGGACACGCTGAGCGAGGATGTCAGGGAGGGCGACACAATCGTCATCGCTGAGCGCAGCTACAAGGTCGCACGTGTCGGCGCGGACGCAAATGCGAATCTGCGCGCACACGGACACGTCACCCTTCATTTCGAGAATGAGGACACGGGTGCAGACGTGCAGCCCGGCGAGATTCACCTCATCGGCACAGGGTTCCCGCGCATCATGACAGGCGATACCCTCGAGATTCTGTAAAGAGCCGCAGAACAATGCCGCAGGCACACATATCGCCTGCGGCATTCTTTTATGCAAAAAAGTACATCCCACACTTGAAAAAAATATTTATTGCATAGTATACTGAAAATAAAACTTTTTTATCGAATTTTCCAAAAGAACAGGGGAATCGCATGGATACCGAAAAAAAACGCGCCCTCGAAGCTGAGGTGATGTCAAAGATGATCGCCATCTACTGCCGCGGCAACAAGCATGCCGACCGCACGCGCACGCCGCAGGACACGGATGCGCTCTGCCCTGACTGCCGCCGTCTGCGTAACTACGCGCTCGGACGTGTCGAACACTGTCCGCGCATGGAGGTCAAGTCCTTCTGCTCCGCCTGTCCCGTGCATTGCTACTCCCGCGATATGCGTGCGGCGATCCGCGCGGTCATGCGCTGGAGCGGTCCGCGCATGCTCCTGCATCATCCGCTCATGACGATTCATCATATGTGGCTCGACCATCAGGCACGAAAACGCGAAAAGAAGGAGATGCGCTCATGAAGAAAATCCTGCTCCTCGCCACGGGCGGCACCATCGCCGCGCGTCAGACAGAGCACGGTCTGCGTCCAGCCCTCCACGCCGAGGACATGCGCGCAGCAATTGGCGCAAAAGACGGCGTGATCGAGGTCATGGACCTCCTCTCCATTGATTCTACGAATATCGCCCCCGCGCATTGGCAGACGATCGCACGCAAAATTGCAGAATGCCGCACGGCATACGACGGCTTCATTGTCACGCACGGAACCGATACCATGGCGTACACCTCTGCCGCACTCTACTATATGTTGGAGCACATCGACCGCCCCGTCGTCCTCACCGGCTCACAGCGTCCGCTCGGTATAGACGGCTCCGATGCCGAGGGAAATCTTCGGCTTGCCTACACTGCCGCATGCAGCGGCTTCGCGGGTGTCTGCATCGCATTCGGCGGGCGGCTGATTCACGGGAATGCCGCAAAAAAAATGTACGCACTCGCCGACGATGCCTTTCGCAGCATCGGGCGAACAGAAATTGACATCTCCGCCCCGTCTGCGCCGCCCGCGCCCTTTCGCCTCCACGACAAACTCGACACGAACGTCGCCGTCATCCGCCTCTACCCCGGCATAAAGCCCGGTGTCTTGGATGCACATATCACAGCGGGCTATCGCGGCATCATCCTCGAGGGCTATGGTCTCGGCAGTGTCCCCGGCGACGATGCGGCGGAGAGTTTTCTGCCCGCGCTCGCTCGCGCGCGCACGCACGCCTGCACCATCGTCCTCACCACGCAGTGCATCTATGACGGCGCGGACATCTCGCGCTACGAGGTAGGTGTCCGCGCGGCAGAGCTCGGTGCACTCTCCGGCGGCAGCCTCCCCATCGAGGCACTCTACGCACGCCTGATGCAGCTCCTCGCGGAGACACCTGCGAGCGAGACAGTAAAGACGCTCACATAAAAGGAGGACATGATGCAGCTTCAAGAAATCGGCATCATCCACAATGCCTACAAGAACCTCACGGACATCCCGAGGCAGGGACGCATGAGCGAGGAGATCTCAGAGATCGAGATTCATCCGGACTACGCCGACGGACTCCTGCGCATCGAGCAGAATAAATACCTCATCGTCCTCTACTGGGCGCATCTGGCGAAGCGAGACCTCCTAAAGACCATCCCGCCCGCCGCAAAGGAAATTCACGGGGTCTTCGCCGCCCGCTCCCCCGGGCGCCCAAACCCCCTCTCCCTCTGTATCGCCGAGCTCATCGAGTGCGAGGGCAACATCCTCCGCGTGAAAAATATTGATGCACTCGACGGCAGCAGTGTAATTGACATCAAACCGTATACAAAAATAGATGTCATATCGATACCATAAATATCAGATATGGTGGACACCTTGTTTTTAAATAAACAAGGTGTCCATTTTTGATATGAAGTTCATTTTGTCTGCTTCATTAGAAAAGAAAATTCAAAAATTTTTCCGTTATGTACTTGTAATGAATCCCATTCACCATTATAATACTCCATGCGTCAACTTAATGCGATTATCGTTTTCATTCAATCCGCTAAAAGCATATTGTTTTGATACGTTTTTACCAAAATGCATTAGAGTGCGTGCGAAAGCGTTCCGATGGAGCGGAACATAATAGTCACAGTACAAAGGAGGATCACATGGTTCGGAAAAAGAGTAAGCGCTCACGGCGTCTGCTCTCTTACGCAATCACTGCATGGCTCACCCTGCCTGCTTATTCCGCTTATGCGGACGATGGTACACAAGGGGGGAGCAGTGTTTCTACTGCGGACATTCACGTGGAGGTGGATGCCGCACAGGAAGAGGCAAAGTACGAATCCCAGCAGAAGACCATCATCACGAAGGAGGACATCGAGAAGAAGCAGGCAAAGTCCGTCGAGGAAATCATCTTCAGCGAGACCGGCGTCTCACGCACGGTGGATGCGATGGGGCGTGTCGGTGTATCGATTCGCGGTGCAGAGCCGCGCCACACTCTGATTCTCGTGGACGGTCAGCCCGTTATGGGCGATTTCGCCAAGTACTACGGTGCGGCGGACGAGGTCATGCGTCTCGGCACGGAGAACGTCGAACGCATTGAGATCATCCAGGGAGCGGCGAGCGCGAAGTACGGCTCGGATGCCATCGGCGGCGTAGTGAACATCATCACAAAGAAAGCTGACAACGAGCCGAAGATCTCATTCAACGCGGAGGGGCGCAAAACAGAAAACGATTCCGACCTGCCCTACCAAAACATCTTTCTGCGTGCCGATACCGGTACAATGGGCAAGGCTCAGCTCGGCCTCTACGGAAGCAAGCGCGATATCATGCCTGTCTACGGCTCCGAGGAGCGTATAAAGACCGGATTCGCGTCCTACGTTACCGATTTCGAGGACAACAGTCTGCGCTATTACGGAGATGCGGCAAATATAGGTCTGATCGGCAGTTACAAGGCGAATAAGAACAACTCGTTCAACTTCCGTATGGAACGTTATACCGAAGACCTCAACCGCTATGTCAAGCGTACGGACTCCATCATGGAGCCGCAGCAGCATTACAGCCGCAAGTCCGGCCGCAACAGCTACAACGTTGGCTGGGAGGGGCGCAACAAGGATACGGACTGGAACATCGAGGTCAACTATGCGCGTCATATGGAGGATGACCTCACGCTGACGAGCAACTACGGCAGATCTTCCTACACAGGGAAGAATATGCTGAACTACATCGACAACGTCGATCACGCGCAGATGAATCTCGAGGCGACCTTCAACACGCAGCTGAATGACAAGCACCTGCTCACGTACAACTTTGGCTATGCCCATGAAAGCGGATCAGGCAGCCGTCTCAAGAGTGCTCCGAAGACATATCTGCGAAAGATTGATCCGTGGGACTACGACAAGAGTCTGCTTGTTGTACAGCGGGATGCCCCCGCGTTCGGCTTGAAGAAAGGGACGATTGCCTCCTTTATCCACGCTCATAAACTCGACCCCGATCCTGAGCGCGGTCTGCGCTGGGATGTGGATCACGAGCTCTACGGCTATAACAGAAACGATCCGAATTCCTACAAGCCGGAGTTTACCTATGAGGACTATCTGCGCTATTCCAACAACGGAACGGAGAACTTCTACTCGACTCTAGGCAATATGGATGCGGCTGCACGCGCACGCTACGATGCTTTTCGTGCCAAAGTTACCGCTGAGAACTCCGGACACCTCGTTGGGTCAAATCGAGATTTCGACGGGCTGGCCTACTACAGCGATCCTGGTCACAATATGAACTACACGCTGAACGGCAAGCTCTTTAAGGAGATTCAGGACTCTCTCGCCAATCAGGTCATCATCGGCGAAGCGACGATCAACAAGTACCATCTCGTTGTCGGCGATACGTGGATGCTGAACAATGACACGATTTTCTCCCCGATTCTCCGGCTCGACCACAGCAGCCTCTTTGGCACAAATGTGACGGCAAATTTCGGTATCACGCACAACATTGGCGGCAATCCGAAGCGCCGCTTTAAGGCAAACATTGGCACGAGCTATGCAGAGCCTGGTATGGGTGAACTCTACTACAACTGGGAGATGTACGGCGGCAGCCCCGTCGATCAGGATCGTGCGCGCCTCGGCTGGTACTGGACGGGCAACCCGAATCTGAAGCCGGAAAAGTCCGTCAACTTCGACCTCGGCTATGAAGCAGAGACGAAGAACACCAACATGCGGGTGAACCTCTTCCACAACACCATCCGCAACTACATGACGACCTACTACACGGGCTATAACATTGACTTCCACCCGAATGTCACAGGTGCCGAAAAGATCGGTTATCCGCCCGACATGCTCTACAGTTTCAAGAACATCGGCAAGGCGCAGATCACGGGACTTGAACTCGAGGTCAAGCATAAGCTCGGCAAGCGTTGGTCGACAAAGCTCGGCTACACCTTTCTGCATGCCATCAACAAGAGCGATCCGAATATGCCGCGCAAGCTGCTCGACAAGCCGCAGCACAAACTCGACATCGGCATCGACTACGAGGATGTAAAGAGCGGCTTCCGCGCCTCTCTCTGGGGCGACTACTACATTCACATGCTCGACAGCAACTCTGTCACGGGCAACGCAAACTACATGAAGATGGACACTGATCTGAACGGCGGTTATATCTTCGCCAATCAGTACGCCAAGCCGGGTGCGCAGCGCTATCAGACGAAGACCTTCGGTATCTGGAATCTGATGCTGCAGAAGAAACTCGGGGATGACGCCATGGTCTATCTCGGCATCGACAATCTCTTCAACCACCGCGACGATGACCGCGCAACACAAGAGAGAGTATACCGCCTCGGTGTCAATCTGAAGTTCGGACCCGACAGCAATACACGGCCAAAGCCCCCGCTCACCGAGGAGGAGAAAGCAGAGCGTGCCGCACAGAATGCTGAAGCAGAGAAGGATTTCTTCGCGCAGACCAACAACACCTTCGCCAAGGGCTCACCCGACGAGATCTTTGCCCGCCCTTTCAATACACAGAAGCTGAAGGGCATCGATCTCATCGGCGACTATCAGTTCGAGTGGGATTCGCACGGCGGTGCGGATCGCCCCCCCATCAAGATGACGGAAGACTCCTTCGTCGGGTCGGCAGAGAAGAATATGCTCGACCGCAAGGAGCACGGCTTTGCGCAGCGTCTGCGCTTCGGCTTTGATGCGCGTGTCCGCGACAATCTGAACATCACTGCACTCGCCGAGGCATCCGGCAAGAGCGGTGTCAGCACACGAACCGACATCCCGCAGTCAAAGGGGCTCAATCATCTGCGCATCAGCAACTTCGACATCACCTACCACAACAAGAACACGGACATCTCCTTGGGACGTCTGCAGGAACGCATGGGCGTCACCGGGTACTGGTTCGGAAAGACGTACGACGGCATCCGCGCCACATGGACGAACGCGCACACACAGCTCCGTCTGGGATACGGTACGTTCAAGCAGAGCACGGGTGTCACCGACTCCGCATACACCCACGCGACCCATCAGGTCTTCTACCGGCCGCCGACCATTGCAGAGTTCGTGGGGCTGAACCGCAGCGATCTCAACACCACGTTTACAACAGAAGCTCCTGTCGCCAACGCAAACGACAAGATGAACTTCTACCAGCAGCTGATCGCGGCAAAGCAGCGCGGCGCAAGCATCGAGGAACAAATGTCGATCCTCAAGCGCATGTATGATATTGCAGTCGGCGCATACGGAAAGGGGCTGCTGAAAAAAGACAACCTGTACGACGATGATGAGTATCTGCAGATGGATACCCCCAACATCAACTATCAGTATATTGATTCGAACGGAATACTCCAAACAGATACGCTAATGTCGTTTGATTTTATGTTCTGGGGAATTTCTCATCCGGAAGACGCAAAAACCTTTTATATGTCCATGGCGAACTACCCAAAAGCGCTTGAGGGCAACGGTTCTGCCGGTTTGCAGCAGTGGTGGAACGACAACAAGGCAAAGGTACAGGAGGTTGTACGCAAGATCGCAGAGAGCAATCACAGCGGTGCAACCAATATCCAGATGACATCCTCGGACAGCGACATCTGCAACTCGCTGTTCAACGACAACTTTGTTGTGGATTCTTACGACAACCCCATATCGTCGACGTATCAGTTCTCAAAGGCGATCAATAATTACTTCACCTCAATCGGCAAACGCCTTGCATGGACAGAATATGCAAGTCCGCTACCGCGCGATGCGCTTGGCAAGTACACCGGTCTCATCATCAAGGTGGAGGGCACGGTACTCGAGAGCGATCGTATCCCGCCGATCGAAAAGGCATTCTTCCTCCAGGCGAAACACGCGATTACGCCGAACCTCGGTGTCTCGCTGTGGTATCTCGGCTCAACAGGAAACGCCCCATATCGTGCGGCGCACGCAAACGGCAGGCGCAACGATGTGTATGACTACTCACATCTCGCGAGTGTCGTCGGATTCGGTGCAAAGTGGAAAATGGGCTCGAATGCCACGGTGTCGTTTGACTACGGACAGAACCGCACGTCATTCGCGCGTCACATGAACGGGCATACCATTTACTCACATCGACCAGGAACGTCACAGTTCGATATACAGGGGCATGCGATGGGCGGCACGCCGCATTTCTGGACACTGCGTCTTGATATCGGCAAGAGCGATATGGCAGTCAAGGGAAGCTGGAATGCCTTCGCCGACTACAAGTACTTTGAGCACGGTTCGTTCTTCGGCGGCAACGGCACGGGGTATCTCCCCGACCGCTATCTCGACGGCATCCGCAGCTTCTCCCTCGGATTTGGCTATGTCCCGATTGAAAATCTCCTCGTCGAGATGTTCTACACGTTTGACGCGAAGGGGATCGGTACACGCGACACCATATACGGCAGTGAGAAATTCTCCCTCGGAAACTATACGGGCGTACGTCTGACCTATAATTTCTAGGGGACCGCGGAATCGATCCGTACTTCTCCAACTCCACAAGTTTTCTGCGCTTAAGGCATTGCTGAAAATTTTTCTCAAAAGCCTATTGATTTTCATTCTCTTATGTGCTATATTTTATACAGGCTTTCGTTAGGGAATGTCCTCGGATGTTTCCAAAGCTCTCCTAAAATATAATACACAGCAAAGATAGTCCACAGTGGAGTGTGGGCTATTTTTGTGTCCTTTATCACAGCCACCGCTTGACAATCATGTTATAATAATCAAAAAGTCAAAAAGGAGATGAATCCATGGCAAAGGAACATATTCAAAAGGATGTCGTCATCATCGGCGCGGGCATGGCGGGGCTGACCGCCGCCCTCTACTGCGGGCGCATGAATCTGAGGACGCTCGTCCTTGAGAACTCACTCGTCGGCGGACAGATTGCGACGGCGGCAGACATCGAGAACTATCCGGGCTTTGAGCGCGTGAGCGGGATGGAGCTGATCGGGACGCTCGAAAAGCAGGTGACAAATTTCGGTGCGGAGATTGACGAGTTCGACCGTATCGAGCGTGTCGACCTCAAAGCCACGCCGAAGATCGTGGAGACGGAGACGTACATCTACGAGACGCCCGTCATCATCATCGCCTCGGGCATGAACCGCCGCAAGCTCCCCCTGCCGCAGGAGCCTCACTACTTCAATCGCGGTGTGCACTACTGCCACATGTGCGATGGGCACACGTATCAGGGCAAGGTGATCTCCGTCATGGGCGGCGGCAACGCGGCAGTCGATGCAGCGAACTTC